>Ga0335076_10000121_pt1 | contig 64224 bp, 42 predicted proteins | sample Lox_Sample_25_FD_206717 | JGI IMG/M metagenome (GOLD analysis project Ga0335076, IMG submission 206717) | Soil microbial communities from Loxahatchee National Wildlife Refuge, Florida, United States - Lox_Sample_2.5 | ecosystem: Environmental > Terrestrial > Soil > Wetlands | place: USA... | reverse complement strand
AAAACGGTCCGCCGGAAATGGCTTCAGCAGATAGTCGACAGCATGAATCTCAAATGCGCGCAGCGCGTACTCGTCATATGCCGTCACAAAAATTACAGCGCGATCTGTACCGATCAGTTCCAGCACCTCGAAGCCATCCAGCTTCGGCATCTGGATGTCGAGGAAGAGAAGATCGGGCTTGAGTTCCGTAACCGCCTTCACCGCTTCAAATCCGTTCGCGCATTCCGCGACGACTTCAATTTCAGGGTGATGCGAGAGAAACTCGAGCAGCATCTTGCGCGCAAGTTCTTCGTCGTCCACGATGATGGTCCGGATATTCCCGTCGCTCGCGGTCATGACCGGTCTCCGTTCTCTTGCATTGGCACGCGCAGCCGTACCGTAAACAGACTGTTCTCGGTTTTCACGGTGACGTCAGCGTCGTTTCCGTACCGCGTGTGCAGCCTCTGTCGCACGTTGTCGAGGCCGAGCCCCGTCTTCAGAGAAGAAGGTGTGTCGGGATCGAAGGTGTTCTCCACCACAATCGAAACAGTGTTGAGGTTGCGATGCGCGCTCAACGCAATCACTCCTCCTTCAGGCAGGTTCGCGATGCCATGCCGGATTGCATTCTCCACCAGCGGCTGCAGCAATAGTGGAGGAAGATGAAGTCCCATGGTTTCCTTCTCGACTTGTTCTTCCATGGTCACGCGAGCGCCGAACCTTACTTTCTCGATTGCCAGATAGCCGCGAATCAGCGCCAGCTCTTCTTCCAGAGTGATCGTTTCCTGCCGTCCTACGCGCAATGTAGTCCGAAGAAAGTCTGCCAGCAGGATGCACATTTCGCGTGCCTTTGTCGCATCCCCGCTGGTCAGAGCACTGATGGAATGCAGGCAATTGAACAGGAAGTGCGGATTCACCTGTGCCCGCAAAGCCTTCAACTCCGCATCGCGCGCCAAAACCTGCGCTTCGAGCGCGCGTTCCTGAGCTTCGCGGGCAGCCTGTTCTGCCAGAAACACGTAATGCAGCGTCACCGACAGCACGTACAACAGAACTCCCGTAACCCACAGCAGCGGAAGGTATCCCGATGCGCGTGATTCCAAACCCGCGAAGCCGCCCCAGCGCGTGAGTCCAGCCGCGAGCCCCTTGGCCAACTGGAGCCACAACGTGCTGACAATCATTGCCGCCGTGAAATGCGTGAGCACCAGCTTGAGGAAGCTGGACTTTTCTACAGGCGTCGCGCGGCACGGATACCATGCTGCCAGACATAGAAACGCATAGATCACGCACAGCGGCAGTGTCAGCGCGGCCGCGACCGTCCAACTCTCGCCGGCCCGGAGCAGCAGGTACATCAAAATCCCGCCCAGCGGGATCCATGCCAGCAGGTAGAGTCCGAGTTGCCGAAAACGCCCGAGGATCGGGTGCATCCATACCCTCAGTTCCTGACTTCAACCCCGCCCATGATGGCGAGCCCCTTGATGATCAGGGTCTTGGTGGGCTGGACGCGCTCGCGTGCCTTCAGGCTGTGTCCACCCATGAAGGCCGCCACCTTCATCGATACAGCCCAGTTCTCCGGGACGCGAATGACGCCGCCGCCCATCAGGGCATTGACATTGATAACGGCTTGATCTCCCTCGATGTCAGCATCCCTCAGGTCGACGTCAAACCCGCCCATGAATGCGACCAGGTCGCCGCCGCGAAAGTTTTTGGCCTGGATGCGGTATTCACCGCCGCCCCAGATGGCAATCACATTCAGATGTGGGGTCAGGCCCCCACTGCTCTCCGACGGCGGTTGAAAGGCACGCCACATCATCACCAGACCCGCCGCGATCACCAGCACCGGCCAATACGTTTCGAATCGGATGTTGACGATACCCAGCTGGTTCAGTTCCAGCAACACGCCCACCCAGATCAGCAGGAAGCCCCACAGCCGGGTTCGTCCCGACTGCACGATATTGAGGCTGCCGACCACGATGAAGATGGCGGCCCAGAAGTTAAACCAGTCGTGGATGAGGCCCATCTGGCTTAAGAGCAACAGCACCCCAACCACGATCAGCGCGGCACCGCTGACCACTGCCGGATTGATGGCGTTGTCTTTACAGCTCATGTTGGTTCCTCTTTGTGCCACGGCCATCCGAACCGGCGATCACGCCACTCGGCTCGGTCAGCAGAATAATGGCTCCCGCTACGATTACCAGAACCGGCGCTGCACGCAAAACCATTGCCAGGGTGAGAACGCCGCTGTGCACGAGGGAGGCAAGTTTATCAAACAGGAACGGCGCTCCACCCACCGCCATGACGGCTGCCAGTAGCGACGCTTCCCAACGATCGGGCTGATTCTGCTTTGCCATCGAACCTCTCCTTGATTGGACCGTTGTTGTCATGGGAGCAAGGTACCCGCATCCGCTCTGGGTGTCGCTCGCTATTCGGTGAATGGCCGCCTGCTGCCGGTGAATCGCGGATTCGGTCTGCTTGGTGTCTGTTGTCTATGAGTTAGCGGGAAACCACGCCGGTGGCCCGGAGTGGAGAGGCGGGCAGAAACTTCCGTAACAGTTACGTCAGGCCCATGCTGTCCGACCAGCAGGCCACTCTACCTACGGATTCGGGCCATGTACGCCCGTGCACCTTAGCCCTAATCTGGAGTTGTTCAGAAACCAGAACTGGAGACAAACAAAATGAAAGCCCTCCTGGCGATCCTGATCCTGGCAGCAGCGGCACAAGCGCAGCAGTTCACGGTTCCCAGTTCGATGCTGCCCGATGCACCCAGCCATGAGCACTTCTGGACGCTCGAGAGCAAGATCAACACCGGGATCCTGGCCGGCCTGGTTGCCACCGACGCCATTACGACGCAGCGGGGCCTGGATCGAGGTTTCCGCGAAGCCAACCCGATCATGCGTCCGTTTGTGACGCGCGGCACTGGCGGCCAAGCCGCCGGGTCTGCGATCGGCTTCGGCGCCGCCATGGGCACTGTCTACATCCTCCATAAGACGCATCACCACAAGGCGGAACGCATTGCGATGCGCCTGATGATCGGCGTGCAAAGCGCCGTCGTTGCCAACAATATCGCCGCTCTTTACTAACCTGTGTGTGGGGAGGCACTCCTCCCCGCCCGAATTTCCCCGATCAACAATTTGCTTTTGTGATGGCAGCGCACCGTTTTTTTTTCATTACCGGTTATCGGATCAACCCACTCTCCAAGCTATAATCCAAGTAAGGAAGTCGTTCGATCTCGTCCAATTCCGGTTCGCCGGCGTGCGATTTTGGCGGAATGGTTCCGAGAAACCTCCAGCTGCTTCCGCGAATCCTAACTTGAGCGAAGGAGCCTTCATGGCCATTCAAAAGACGGAGAAGATCTGGCACAACGGAAAGTTCATTCCCTGGGACGCCGCCACGCTCCACGTCATGTCCCACGTCGTGAACTATGGCTCCTCCGTATTTGAAGGAATTCGCTGCTACTCGCTGCCGTCGGGTCCGGCCATCTTTCGCGCTCAGGAACACATGCAGCGTCTGATCGACTCGGCCCGCATTTATCGCATCGACGTCGATTTCACCCGTGACGAACTCGTCCAGGGCGTGGCTGACCTGGTTAAGAATAACGGCGTCTGGCCCTGCTACATCCGCCCCATCATTCTTCGCGGATACGGCGAAGCCGGCGTCAATCCGTTCAATTCACCCACCGAGGTCTACATCTGTAACTATCCGTGGGGCAAGTATCTCGGCACCGATGCTTCCGAGGGCGTCGACGTCTGCATTTCTTCCTGGACGCGCATCGCTCCTAACACGCTGCCGGCGATGGCCAAGTCGGGCGCCAACTACATGAACTCGCAGCTGATCAAGATGGAAGCCATCGTCAACGGGTATGCCGAAGGTATCGCCCTCGACGTGAATGGATACGTCAGCGAGGGTTCCGGCGAGAACCTGTTCGTCGTGCGGAATGGCGTTCTGCAGACCGCGCCGCTCGGCAACTCGGTTTTGCCCGGCATCACGCGCGACTCTGTGCTGCAGATTGCACGCGACCTCGGCATCAAGATCGTGGAGCAGCAACTCCCGCGCGAGTCGCTCTATATCGCTGACGAGGTCTTCTTCACCGGGACCGCAGCCGAAGTGACGCCGATTCGATCCGTCGACAAGATCAGCGTCGGCAAAGGCGTGATCGGCCCGATCACCAAGTCGATCCAGCAGGAGTTCTACGGCATCGTTCGCGGCGAAAAAGGCGATCGCCACAACTGGCTGACACCCGTGCCTGTCCGATCGAAGCAGCCGGTTGGGGTGTAATCAAGAGATCTATTTCTGCGGGGGCGACTTCGAAGGGCTACCAGGTGACTTCTTTTTCGTGGTGGTGGGAGACTTCGCGTTCGTCGGGGGCGCTGTGCACGTTGCGGGATGCGCGAACAGTGCCGGGTCAGGCTTGCCGATCTTGATGTCCTTATAAGTGAGCGTAATTGGAGGGCCGGTCCTGCGATAAACCTCCACCTTTAGTGGAAAACCACTGAGGTCGTCCGCTTCCCAGAGCTTCAGTTTCAGATTCTTGCCGTGCTCGGAAGTGATGGTCACCTCTTCCACCCGGCAGGTATGGCCGTCGACGACTTCGGTCCCGATCGGATTGCGCTCCACTCTGTTGCCGGGCCGCACGGCGGTGAAGGGGAAAGTATTGAGGGCGGGGCTGGCATCATGCATGCAGTGCTCGGGTAGCCCGGCGAAGGTATCGTAGTGTTCCAGGTTCGTGACCATGTAGCTCTTGCCGTCGAGCATGTCGGTCCGCATCAAGTTGCCGGAGCGATAGATTCTGGTCTCATCAATGTTGCCGACAATGCCGCCAACCATGGTGGCTGAGAATTCTGTCAGCTTATCCAGTGGATAGACCGACTCCGTGGTTTGTGCCTCTACCTTCGGCTTAGCCGCGGCATCGCCGGTCGCCTGTTGTGAGTGGCTGGGCTGCGCGAGGCATGACGCAATTGCCACTGCACAGACCAAACGGGGAAGAGACATTTCGTCCTGCTCCTGATGGGTTGGATCCTTGACAGTGTATAAAAAAGGCCACGTTCTGGGCGTGGCCTTGGTTAATGGAAGCTACAAGAAGCGTTGACTACTTGGTCTTGAACCGGCCGAAGCTGGTCTTTCCGCTGTTGGGCTTCCCGGCTTTCACGGGAGAGGTGGCGCCCGGGGTCATGGTGCCATAGTTCAGAAGGTAGGTGCTCTCTGAAGGATCTCCCAAGAAGCCTGCGTAAATGGCCCAGTTGTTTGCCGCTGGATCAAGAATGAACTCCAGTTGCACGCCGCTGAAATTCGGGCTGGGGAAACCAGTGGCGTCGGCGCCGTTGTCCGCCAGATCAAACACTTTCCCGGTTGTTCCGTAGTGTGGAGGAACATTCATTCCCAGGGCGTGAACAGTGCCCACCACCGTGCCGTCATAGAAGAGGCCGCACGCCGAGGTGTAGTCATGGAATCCGCCGATCAGGACCTGAGGAACTCCCTTCGGCCCCACCAGTCCAGTGCCATCATAGTTGGTGACGGTAATCTGGACGCCATCGCAATAGCTGTCGAAGGTATAGCTGTAGGTCGTTGCTAACGGAGGGCCGGCAAACGCCATGAGGCTGGCCGACAAAATCAACGTGACGAGGAGCAATGCCTTTTTCATCGATTCTTTTCTCCTGGAAGGTAAGGGTTTGTAATGGAAGTTCGTTACGGAGACATTCCCCACAAAGCCGGGTCTCGGTCTGTCTCCTCCATTGCTAAATTGAGGGCGCAATGATCGTACGGCTGTCTGTGTTCTGTCAAGCCTCAATCGAAGTCATGCAAAAAATGTGTTGCCCCGAAATGCCGCACCTGTGGCGGAATCCACGCATGCCCGCAAAAAGTCGGTAACCTGCTGTCCTTGCGCAAATGTTTGCATCTGAAGGGGTGTGAAAATCCTAAATATTGGAGACGCGTGGTTTCGGACTTCGCAAAACGATAGAGCTCTATCTGGTGGCTGCTGTTTTGCGCCTTGGAGTAACGGAGAGACGCTCTCCCGGCGGTGGGTCGTCGGCAAATAACTTCAGAAGTCGTGGCTCGTTGGCGGCATCATCCCACTCCATGAGCTTCAACTGAAGGCCGGCATCCGTGCGCAGGCCCTGCACGTACACGAACTCAATGTCGTCGCGGATCAGCCGCTCCTCTTCGCTGAAGACCTTCGTCCAGGTTCCCGTGTTGAAGTACTCTTCGCCATCTGCGCCGAGACTCTGCAGGCCGGCATCGTGCGTGTGACCCATGAGCACCGCCTTGACACGCAGATGTTCAACGATCAGCCGCGCCTTCTGAACCAGGGTGCTCACCTTCCGCTTGGGGCGGCCTGCAAAGAGCCAGGTCAGCAGGCCAACATTCGCAGCGACCACAATCGGAAAAACAATCCACCGGATCACGGAAACCGCATGGCGCAGAAATTTTCCGGTCGAGCCCGTATTCCAGCGATCCCAGACCAGGTAGCGAACGCTGCCAGGGACGACCGCCGCCAACAGGGGTGACAGCGCGACCACCACGCCGATCGCGCCCAGCGTGGTTAGAAGGATGAGCAGTGGCTGCAGCATGCGCCAGCGCAACAGGGTGCGAGCGATCCGCCATCCCAGTGGAGATGTCTCCTTCAGCAGGCTTCGGGCGCGCTGGCCATCGAGGTAGCGAAGCTGTTCTGCTTCGATTCCCGATTCCGCAGCCAGTTGCTGCAAGCGCGCATCGTGTTCTTCTTTTCGGATCGCGTAGGCCGCGGGCTTTGCTGGAGTCCATGCCCGGCGCAACTTCTGCAACAGGAACTGGGTATCGAAAATCCCGAACTTCAGCGCCATGATGGGGTGGTGGCGAAACAGCCAGCGGACAAATTCGGTCTGCGGCTTGATGTTGTCCGCAAACGGCTCGATGCCTTCAATCTCGTTGAACAGATACCGGACAAACAGCGATCCCCACGGCAGATCAATTTCGTTAGCGCGCGTTGCGGCCCATTTCGAATTCCTGGGCAGGAGCGGAGACAGGTGATAGAGGAACACGTTTACTTCGTCGTATTGATGCCCATGCTCGATCCACAACTGACCCTTCTCGTAGTAAAACCAGTCCGAGAAGCGTACTGATTCCGAGTCGATCTTCTCCATCTGCGCCGAACCCTGGTGCGCGCTTTCGTAGGCCTTTCGCAATTGAGCGATCAACGCCGCTTGCACTGCCGGGTAATGAAACTCCACATCGTGATTGCCCTTGATGACGGTGAGCAGGTTGCCGTTGGCAACGAATTCCGCCAGCGCCAGAAAGAATTCGCCATGCCCTTCCGCGATTTTCTCCAGCTTGTAGACCGTTTCCTGCTCGCCGCAGTCCAGGCCGTAGCGCAGGTGATGCGAGCCTCGGCGCAACTCCGCCGGCGCGTCTGCGTAGGAAATCACCTGCAGAAAGTCAACGAAGTCTCCATTGATAATGACGTGCCAGCGCTTTCCTTGCCAGTGGCGCGCATCGCGATAGTATGTGAGAAATCGCGCGAACTCATGGTCAAAAAAGAAGTCCTCGCGGGTGGAGTACTTCTTCGTCGTTGCCGACCTTCCCTCGCTCAGATGCAGGTCGCTCAGGACGAGCAGGTTGTACTGGCTCAGGTCTGGTGCCATGGCAAGCTTTTGCTGCTTTCGATGCCCACCAGATTACCTTAATCGAGATTTTCGTTCGGAGGAACGGGTGCCGAGGCCACTGCCCGAGTTCTCCTTCGCGCGAGAACTCTCTGAATCGGCCTGAGATGCGGAGAAAGCGGGGTCCTTCGACTCCGCGGGCGCCCTCTCTCCAGGGCATCTCTCAAGGCAGTAGCGATCCGATGGCAGATTTGCCTGGTAGGCCCGGCTGGACTAGAGTGGTTGGGCCTCTTGTGGCGTCCCGTCTCATTTGATCTGTCTAAGGAGAAGCTCTATGTCACTACCTGCTCCCGCAGTCACTCCCGAATTTGCCCAGGCTTTTTGCGCCGTGATGCTCGACGGCTTGAACAACGAAGCAGAAATCACGAAGAAGGTGCTGGCCGCTGTTCCCAATGACAAGCGCGACTACCGTCCGGACCCGAATGCGCGCACGGCATGGGAACTGGCGTGGCATCTGGCGAACACCGACATTCAATTTCTGGACGGCATTGCCGACCTGGAATTCAAGATGGAGAGTCCGAAGGAAACTGACAAGCCGAAGACCATCGCTGAGGTGGTGGAGTGGTACGACCGCAACTACAAACGCGCGTCGGCTCGGGTGGCGGCGATGTCGGGGCAGCAACTCGCAACGACGGTCAATTTTTTTGGGTTCTTCAACCTGCCGGCATTCGCGTATCTGGGATTCCTCAACAACCACAGCATCCATCATCGTGGACAACTGGCGACGTACCTGCGCCCGATGGGAGCGAAGTGCCCGTCGATTTACGGCGGCAGCTTCGATGAGCCCCTCCAGATGCCGGAGGCGGAAACCACCGCAGCGTAGGCAAATCATCGGTTTGCAGGGTCGCGAAGCCGCCCCGTGGGGCGGCTTTTTCACTCTTTTTGGCCCCGAACGCCCGGTTCGGGGCCCTGAAGTTCCATTACTTCCGTCATCTCGTAGTCCGCCTCCCAACCGGTCATCATAGGGGGGTTGCCGGAGTGTTCCCTGCATGAACATTGACGACCTTTTGCGGATCGCCATGGAGCGCCGCTCCTCCGACTTGCACCTCAAGGTGGGGAACTACCCTCACCTGCGCATCGATGGCGAACTGATTCCGCTCACCGATCAGCCGCGCGTGTCGGCCGAAGATATGCTGAATATGGCCTTCAGCATGATGTCGGCCCGCCAGAAGCAGAAGTTCAAAGAGACAACGGAAATCGACATGGCGTACGGCGTCGCCGGCCTGGGACGCTTCCGTGTCAACGTTTTTCAGCAGCGCGGCAACGTCGGACTAGTGCTCCGCGTCATTCCGACCAAGATTCGCGCGCTTGACGAACTGTTCCTGCCCAAGGTGGTGGAGCAGATCTGCGACATGCCTCGCGGCCTGGTGCTGGTCACGGGCGTGACGGGCTCCGGTAAATCGACGACGCTGGCGGCGATGGTCGACCGCATCAACTCGACCCGCTCCGAACACATCATCACCATCGAAGACCCCATCGAATTTCTGCACCGCGACAAGAAGGGCTACGTTAATCAACGTGAAGTCGAGGTGGATACGCCGTCGTTTTCAGCGGCATTGCGCGCCAGCTTGCGTCAGGATCCGGACGTGATCCTGGTGGGCGAAATGCGAGATCTCGAAACGATCGGCACCGCGCTGCATGCGGCCGAAACCGGTCACATGGTGTTCTCCACCCTGCACACGCTGGACGCGGTTGAAAGCATCAACCGTATCATCGCCATCTTCCCGCCGCCGGAACAGAAACAGATCCGGTTGCAGCTCGCGGCTGTGCTGCGGGCGATCGTGAGCCAGCGGTTGGTCCGGCGCTCGGATGCGGAAGGACGCGTACCGGCGGTCGAAGTCATGGTCACCACCGCCTACATCCGCGAGTGCATTCTGGTGCCGGAAAAGACACGCTCGATTCGCGATGCGATTTCGTCAGGCACGTCGCAATACGGCATGCAGACCTTCGACCAGTCGCTTTGGGACCTGTTCCAGGCCGGGCTGGTGAACTACGAGACGGCTCTCGAGAATGCGTCGAACGCGGACGAGTTCAAGCTGCGCATGCAGGGAATTGCGTCCACCGCGGACCTGTCTCGGCAGGCGATGCAGTCGGCGGGATTCGGGCGGTAGAGCAACGGTTTTTCCTCCTGAACGTTGGGCGCGCTGCGGCGCGCCCTTTTCTTGCATTTACCGCTTGACGGCCCCACGGCTCACACAATTCGGTTTTCTATTTGGCAGGGGTGTCCAAATTCGCGGCGGCGGAGAGCCGCGTTATCTCGTCGAGCTGTTTCTGGGCCTCGGCTATGTCCTCGGGCTTGGTCACCATGGCACGAAAAGCGCGCATGTGCCGATTCGCTTCCTGAAGGTCGGGCTTTTGCAGCAGGATCAGGCCCAGCATGTATTCAAGTTTAGGGACGCGGTGCTCGGTGTCCACTTGCAGTCCGCGGCGTGCGCTCTTTTCGGCGGCGGCCAGGTCTTGCTGACAGTACTGGCCGACGCTGGCAGCGAGCCATACGTCGGGAAAGCTGACCGGGTTGAGAGCCAGCAGCTTTTCGCTGAGTTCGATGAGTTCGTGCCAGTTCTGGTCGTGCATGGCTAACTGGACAAGGCTGTGATACGGGCTGACAAACTTGGCGTCGGCGGCAACGGATTGCTGGAACGAAGAGCGGGCCGCTGCGGGATCATTCTTGTGCAGCTGCAGTTGTCCCAGTTCGAACCAGGCAACGGCGAACTTGGGGTAGAGCGCCACGGCCTTTTCCAGGGACTTCTGCGCGTCGTCCCACTTGCCTTTCTTCGCCTGCTCCTGGCCCTTCTCCAGAGCCTTGCGCGCGTTGCCAGGCGCTTCCGCTGTGGTTGCGCTGATGGTGAAACCCTCGACGTTGCCCATGCGATGCAGAGTGATACGGCCGATGTCAGCGCTCTGGTCGCCCACGAACCTTCCGCCCAACTGAATCACATTGGAAGTGAAGCCGGCGAGCGACGCCTGCAGTTCGCATTCCTGCAGGCTGCGAGGTTCCGGCTTTTGCGAGCCCGCAGGGCGGGAAGAAGTGTCGGCGTCAAAGTCGAGACCGCCGGAGGCGTCGGGGCGGTCGCCGAATTGAAAGGAAAAGTTTCCGTGCGAGTCGGTGTGCGTTTCGGAATGCTTCTTGCCACGGCAGATCGTCTGAATCGTGGCGCTTTCGGTCAGCGCACTACCGTCGTCGATGACGACCTTGCCGGTAAGGAAGATTCCCTGACCTGGACTCGGAGTCAAATCGGGAGTGCTATTGCGCGGAATGGCTGGAGGTTTGGTGGAGTGGCCGCCCCCGGTGCCGCGCTGGGCAGATACTGGCAGGCAAGAAAACGGGACCAGGCAGACCAAGGCAAGAAGCTTCTTCATGGACGCCCCCAGGGGATACGACGTTGCCGAATTGTACCCCCGATTGAGGACGGCGATTGTCAAATTATTGTTGGACAGCGGGCAGACCCAGGCGGCTGCGAGGTGAGGGCAGACATCGTTCACCACGCCCGCGCTCAGGTTTTGTTCAGGATGACAGAGAAAAGCGGTCCCGTTAACCACTCAGTTCGGCTTGCGGAATTTGCTCTCGGCAAGATAGCGCAACATGATGGAGTCTGAGGCGCTCTGGAATTGCTGCTGGCGCTCGGCTTCCGTTGTGGTGGGTATGTCCTGGCGGAGGCTCTGACGGAGCTTCTCGCCCATTTCGGATCCGCTGGTCATCACCTGCATGTAGAACCAGAGGAAGTGGCGCATCTGGTCGAGCGCGGATTTCAGTACCTGGATCGATTCCATCTCCGGCGGATCGGAGAGGGCTTCCATGAGTTCGGGGTCGTTAGGCGCCTGCATGGCAGCGCAGTTGAGTTCACGCTGAATAGCGCGCATGTCTTCGGTGACGCGCAGAATGCGGAGATGAATCTCGTCCATGCTCTCTCTGTTTTCGCGATCCATGGGGCCCCTTCGTTCCTGACCAAGATCGCATCCGGCGGGAGTGGCGCAAAGATTCCCCGTGTGCATGAGCTTCCGTAATTAACGTTACCTGATTACCAGAAGCCGCGCCGGACAGGCGTTTTCACGCAGTTTGGCGGGTTACTTCGCGGGCCAGGCTGTCCTGAGCGGCCCGAATGGCGGGCACATCCACGACCTTTAGTCCCTGCACCGGCGATTCGACGGCCTGCACCAGTGCCATCACCATCTGTTCCAGAGTAACAAGGCCGAGCCGCATTGCCCCCTGGCGCGTGAACGGAAGCACTTCCGCGACCTTATAAACAGGCAGCAGCGCGTAGGGCCACCGATGTCCGGGACCAAGCACGTACCAGGGGCGGAGCACGGTGGCGTTCAGGCCCCGCTGGCGGATCAAGTCCTCGCACTCGGCGCGGACCGCGGTGTAAGCCTTCATTACCGGCGCGGGGTGGGCGACGCTCAAATAGATGAAATGCGGGACGCGGAGTTCGGCCGCGGCATGAATCGCCTCGCGCGCCGAGACCAAGTCAATCGCGCGGAAATCCGCCGCCTTTGCGGGTGACGGATTGGACACGCCCACCAGGTGAATAAAGGTGTCGCTGGGGCGAATCAAGTTCTGGTAGGTGCGGGCATCGAGGGCATCGCCGGAGACCACTTCGCATCCGCCGGGCAGATTGCGTTTTGAAGTCGGGCGCACCAGGCCGCGGACGTGGTGGCCACGCTCCAAGAGTACGGGAATGAGACTGCTGCCAAGATAACCCGTTCCGCCCGTAATGAAGACCCGGCGCGCTTCGGCACATCGAGGTAATTTCTTGACCTTCAGGAGAAGGCGGATGTCAGAGATTGAGGCAGGCACGTGCTGGCTACTCTCCACAGGTGGGGTTCAGATGGTCCAGACCGATCTAGAAGTTTAACCCGGAAAGGGGCGGATGTGGTACAAACGGGTCGCGATGAATCGCCCGAAACCGGGCTTGGTGCGGGCCATTGGGCGCTGGAGCCTGGTGGCGCTGACGGTGAATTCGGTCATTGGCAGCGGTGTGTTCGGCCTGCCGGCGACGGTGGCGGGATTGCTGGGGCGGCAGAGCGTGCTGGCGGTGCTGCTTGCCGGTCTGGCGATCGGCGTCATCATGATGTGCTTTGCCGAGGTAGCGTCACAGTTCTCCGAGGCAGGGGGGCCTTATCTCTATGCGCGGACGGTTTTCGGGCGCCTGGTGGGACTGGTTGTCGGATGGACGTTCTACCTGGCGCAGTCGGCGGCGCCGGCGGCGAATGCCAATCTCTTCGTCATCTATCTGGCGGAATTCTGGCCGGCCGCCAAGGCGGCGCGGTTGTGGATTCTGACGCTTCTTGTGGGACTGCTGGCGCTGATCAACATGCTGGGAGTCCGGCAAGGGACGCGAGTGAGCAATCTCTTCACGGTGGCAAAGATTCTGCCGCTGCTGATGGTGGTGCTGGCGGGTACGGCATTGACGGTCTTCCATCCCGCACCGATGAGCGCAGCCGTACCCCTGACAGGGAGTGTCTGGCTCAAAGCGATGGTCCTGCTGGTGTTCGCTTATGGAGGTTTCGAGACGGCGCTGGTGCCGATGAGTGAGGCGAAGAATCCGAGGCGCGACGTGGCCTTCGCCCTCCTGGCTTCGCTGGTCGTAGCCGGGACAATCTATGCCTTGGTGCAGTGGGTCGTCGTGGGCGTGCTGGGCGACGGAGCTATCAGCGACCGTCCGCTGGCGGAAGTGGCGCGTCTGGCGATGGGAGACCGCGGTGCGACGCTGGTGGCGCTGGGAGCGCTGGTTTCAGTCTATGGATATCTGAGCGCAAAGCTGCTGTCGATGCCGCGCACGACCTTTGCTTTGGCCGAAGGCGGAGATTTGCCGGGAATTTTCGCCCGAGTGAGCCGTCGATTTCACACTCCCTGGTTGTCGATTCTGGTCTACGCCGTCACGGTATGGGGGCTGGCAGTCAAGGGCAACTTCGTGTGGAACGTAACCCTGTCGGCGGTCGCGCGTCTGTTCTATTACGCCACCGTGTGCGCCGCGCTGATTGCGCTGCGCTGGAAACAACCGGAGACGGCGCGGTTCCGCGCACCTGCCGGGCCTCTGCTTGCAGCGGTAGGGATCTTGTTGTGTCTCGCGATGACAACTCAGGTTGACCTCAGCCAGTCATGGATTCTCGGCGCGACCGTCGCTGCGGCCGTCTTGAACTGGGTCTGGGTGCGCTGGAGCATTCCGCGCGGTCCTGACTTGTCGGTCTCGCCGTCGCGGTGATAGCCTCAGCGCGAATGAGACTCTGGCCTTTTTTCCTTCTTCTATCTCTATCTTCTCTCTTTGTCGCCCAAACTCCTCAATCTTCAAGTCGGCCCTTCTTCACCGAGCGGAATGTGCCAGTCCCGATGCGCGACCAAGTGGTCTTGCGCGCGGACGTTTTGCGTCCGGCGGAGGCCGGGAAATTTCCGGTGCTGGTGTATCGGACTCCTTACGGGAAGGATGCGGCGCAAGAGGACTACACGACGTTTCGCCGCGCAGTCGAGCGCGGGTACGCGGTGGTGATTGAAGATGTGCGCGGACGGTATCACTCGGATGGCGAGTTCCGTCCGTATGAGAACGAAGGGCGCGACGGTTACGACACGATCGAGTGGGCGGCTTCGCAGCCCTGGGCGAACGGAGCGGTGGGCACGTTTGGGTTGTCGTATCCCGGAGCGGTGCAGTGGCTGGCCGCGGTGGAGAGTCCTCCGCATCTGAAGGCGATGGTTCCGGCCATGACGTTTTCGGGCCCGCAGAATTTCTTTTATGCCGGCGGAACGTGGGATATGTCGTGGATGGAATGGATCTGGGACAACATCGCACCCGATGTGCGGGTGAAGAAGGGGTTGGCAGGGCCGCGGAATTATGAAGAGGCATTAGCGGCATGGAAGACGGAAGGGCCGAAAATGCTGGGCACCTTGCCTTTGCTTGAGGTGGAGGCGCTGCGGCAGGTTGCTCCTTATTACTACGACTGGCTTCGGCATCCGGCGGAGGATTCGTGGTGGAACTGGGCAGAACTGCGCGGGAAGTACGGGCGGACCGAGGCCGCGGTTCTGAATCTCTCCGCCTGGTATGACGATAACTACGGGCCGGAAGGAGCCACGACGAATTTCGCGGGCTTGCTTCAGGCGCGGGCCGGGGAGAAGGATCCGCGGGCGCACCTGCTGCTGGGTCCTTGGGTGCATGGGGTGGACAACACCGGAAAAGCTCAAGCTGGGGAAAGGAAGTTTGCGCCGGCGGCCACGATTGACTACGACGACGTTGTGCTGCGCTGGATGGATCGGTACTTGAAGGGCGCGGACAATGGAGTGGATCGCGAGAAGCCGGTGCGGTATTTCGTGATGGGGCGCGATGAGTGGCGGGACGCGGAAGTGTGGCCGCCGGTGGCCGACCGCGTCGCATATCGGATGACGGCGGCAAGGAGGGGCTCGCGTGTGGGCGTGCTCGGGACGGAATCGGCGGAGACCAAGGAAGAGTTCAGCGAGTTTGTTTCCGATCCGGCAAGCCCGGTGATGAATGAGTACGATTCGTCGGGGGCTCATGACTATCGCAGAGTGACGGAGCGTGCAGATGTGTTGACCTTCGATTCGGCGGCTCTGGATTCTGACATGGAAGTTACGGGGCCGATTCAGGCACACATGTTCGTTTCCTGCGATTGCCGGGACTTCGACTTGTGGGTGCGGTTGCTGGATGTCGCGCCGGATGGGACGGCGTTCAACCTGATGAGTCCGGGGTTGGATGTGTTGCGATCGAGCTATCGCGATTTGTCGCACGGGCGGCAGTGGCTGGAGCCAGGCCACGTCTACGAGTTGACGCTTTCGAACTTGATTACCAGCAATGTTTTCTTAAAGGGGCATCGGATGCGGGTGCAGGTGCATGCGAGCTTTGCGCCGAATTTTTCGCGGAATCTCCAGACAGGGAAGTCGGAGGCTGTGGGCGCGGAAATGAAGAAGGCACGGATACGGGTGTATTTCGGCGGGAAGCAGGCATCGGAGATTGTGCTGCCGGTAGTGGGGAAGTAGCGCCCGCTTCTGCGTTGTGAATGGTGGAGGGTCCTTGTTCAAGCCGAGATGGATTGGTTGTTTCCTCATCGCTGCGTATGCTTTCTGCCTGGCCCAGCGCGAGCCGGTTCTCAAGCAGATCGATCTGCCGCATTCTTACTATTATCGCGAGATGTATTTGCCGCAGTTGACTACCGGACCGAGTGGGGCAGCGTGGTCTCCAGATTCGAAAAGCCTGATCTATTCGATGGCGGGTTCGCTTTGGCGGCAGCAGGTTGGGTCCACCCGGGCCGAGCAACTTACTGCTGGGCCGGGGTATGACCATCAGCCGGATTGGTCGGCGGACGGTCGCTGGATTGTCTTTTCGCGCTACGACCACGACGCAGTGGAGCTTTGGGCTTTGGACTTGCAGGAGGGGAGTACACGCCAACTTACTTCCGGTGGAGCGGTAAATATTGAGCCTCGCTTTTCGCCGGATAGCAAGCGACTGGCATTTGTGTCTACTTCTTATAAGGGTCACTTTCACATCTTTGTGGGCCGCTTTTCCGACGGGGAGCTTAGTGACGTCGAGCAACTTACTCCGGAGCATGTCAGCGATCTGCCTCGCTATTACTACAGTAAGGTGGATCATGAGATCAGCCCGGTGTGGTCGCGGGACGGGTCGGAGATTCTTTTCATTTCGAATCGCGGACACATTCACGGGACGGGCGGTTTCTGGCGGATGAAAGCCGAGCCGGGGGCCGTGGCCCGTGAGATTCATTATGAGGAGACGACGTGGCGGGCGCGTCCGGACTTCTCGCCGGACGGGAAACGTATGGTGTATGCGTCGTACCTGGGCGGACAGTGGCATCAGCTTTGGGTGATGCCGGCCGACGGCGGCGATGCGTTCCCGATTTCTTATGGTGATTACGACAATACCAATCCCCGGTGGTCTCCGGATGGGACGAAGATTGCGTTCATCTCGAATCGCGGAGGGAATACTTCGCTTTGGGTGGAGACGATTCCTGGCGGGGCACAGACGCAAGTTGTGGTCCGGGACCGAAAGTACTTGAGAGCGATGGGGCGACTTTCGCTGCATGTCCTCGGGTCGACGGGAAAGCCGGTTGCAGCGCGGGTTTTCGTTGCCGCGTCGGATGGGCGAGCTTATGCACCCGACGACGCATGGATGCAGGCTGACGACAGCTTTACGCGCTCGGAGCGGGCGTTTGAAGCGCACTATTTTGATACCGCCGGTGTTTCGGAGATGACGGTTCCCGCGGGGAGCGTTCAGGTCGACGTGATGCGCGGCTTCGAGTTTGGCTTCGAACAGCGGAAAGTCGAAGTTGCGGCAGGGAAGACGGCGATCCTCACAATCCAGTTGCGGGCGACTGTTCCCTACGAGGCGGCGGAGTGGGTCAGCGGCGACGTGCATGTTCACATGAACTATGCAGGGACGTACCGGAATACACCGAAACATCTTGTCGCGCAGGCGGACGCGGAGAACCTGGCGATGGTCGAGAACCTCGTGGTCAATAAAGAGCAACGGTTTCCGGATGTTGCGTACTTTTCTTCCAAGCTCGATGCAGCCTCGAACCTGAATCATCTATTGCTGCATGGGCAGGAGTTTCATACGAGTTATTGGGGACATCTTGGGCTGTTGGGATTGAAGAGTAACCTCATTCTTCCCGGGTATGTGGCGTATCCGAATACGGCGGCGGCGAGCTTGTATCCGGCGAATGCCAATGTTGCCGATTTGGCGCATGCGCAGGGCGCGCTGGTGGGATATGTGCATCCGCTGGAGAGCGTGCCGGATCCGGCCAAAGATGATTCGCTCACTTATGAATTGCCTGCTGATGTGGCGCTGGGGAAAGTCGATTACATCGAGGTGGTGGGTTTCGCTGATCACAAATCTACGGCGGAGGTCTGGTACAAGCTGCTGAATTGCGGGTTCCGTCTGCCGACGGCGGCGGGCACGGATTTCATGGGGAACTATGCGTCGTTGCGCGGGCCGGCGGGATTGAATCGCGTGTACGCGCAGGTGAAGCCGGGGCCGCTGAAGATCGAGCCATGGTTGGAGTCGATCAAGGGGGGACGGACGTTTGCGACGAATGGGCCGCTGCTGCATTTCGAGTTGGGCGACAAGGGGCCGGGGGGCGAGGTCAAGCTGGACAAGAAACAGAGCGTGCCGTTTAAGGCAGCCGTGCGCTCGATTGTGCTGCTCGATCATTTTCAGATCGTGTGCAACGGGAAAGTCGTGCGGGAGATCGGGATGACACACGACCGCAAGTCGGCGGATGCGTCGGGCACGATTCCACTTGATCGCGGCGGATGGTGTGTGCTGCGTGCGTTCAGTGACAAGGCGGAGTATCCGATTCTGGATTTGTATCCATACGCGACGACGAGCCCGGTGTATGTGTCGGTGGCGGGAGCGCCTCTGCGCAGCACCGCGGATGCGGAGTATTTCGTGGCGTGGATGGACCGACTGATCGCGGCTGCGGAAAGTAATACGGCCTGGAATACGGATGCGGAGAAACAGGCGGTGGTGGGGGCATTTCGCGAAGCGCGAGGGAAGTATGAGGCGTTGGCGAAGTGAGAGGATAAGGTACACGGACAAGTAGTCGTGGTCTCATGTACTTGTGGACAGCGAAACGGGGCAGAAAGGTCCCGAATCTCGATAGCCGGTGGAAATTCCCTGATTACGTCAACGATTTCGTTCTCGTTTTCGGGGGGCTGGACTGTGAGCAAGATCACTGCAGCGCGTCGGTCACAATGCAGATAATTTCTATCCGCCAGAGTTCCACGCGATGCGAGGGCCGTTGTGGGATGCTCCTTCGAATTTGATCCGGTCAACAACATCCTGCGGTATTGCTGGGAAGGCGAGCTGACCGATGACCTGTTGCTGGAGGGCGACGCTGCAGGCCGAAGACTGTTGGCAGCAAGAGCGCTTTGCAGAGGCATCCAGGACTTTTCTGGAGTCACAACGGTTGCTGCGTCCGCTGGAACGATCAAGAGAATTGCGTCCCGGCCACCAGCCCACGGACTGGGTCAGACTGTGATCTTCGTGGCCCCCAAGGACGTCGTTTACGGCCTGTCGCGCATGTTTGTGGCCGTCGGCGAAGAAACCCGCCCTCGCGCCTATGTCGTGCGCACCATGGAGGAGGCATACCATCTGTTGGAAGTCGATGCACCCCAATTCGGCCCCATCTCGATGCCCTAGATCACGGTCTACAACATCGTGACGAGAAGTCCCCAATCTCAGTCGCGACCGGTTCTGAATTGCAAAAGTTGAGAGTATTTCCCTGGATTGCCCTGCACTACTGGAGCCGTCAGGGTGTTTAATGCAGCCTGGCGGCCTCCAACTTGGCTTCCTTCAAAATCGGAATGTCTGGGTCGGCACCTTTCCAGAGCGTGAAGAAGTCGCGGTAGGCGGCTTGGGCTTTTGCTGTGTCCCCGGCCATGGCGTAGGCGCGGCCAATTTGCAGACGCGCCAGCGCTGCGATCACGAAGTTTTGCAGGACCCCTTTGTGATCCAGCATTTTCTGGAATTCAGCCGCCGCCGCCCGTCCGTCATGCGCCAGAAGGTAAGCTTGACCGCGTACGTATGCCGGATACATGTTGCTGATCAGATTTGTTGCCAGGCCGAGTTCGTATTGCACGGCAGGTTGCAGGTCCGCCACTGCCTGCGAGGAGTTGCCGCGTTTGAGTTCGAGGACCGCTCTGATCGTCGGCAACCAGTAGAACTTCAACATGGTGTGGGTCGGATATTTCGTCTCCAGTTCCTTGAGAATCGCATTGGCCCCAGCAGTATCCCCGCTTCGAGCCAAGGCTAACGCTGCGGTGACCTTTATGTCGCGCCCCGACGAAAAAGCCAATGCCGCCTTTACACCTTGCTTTGCGTTACTGAGATTGCCCAACTCGGCCTCCCGGAGTGCGCCACCAATCTGCCAGACCGCTGCGGCCTCCTGTGAATCTCCGTGGACCGACAGGTCCACTGCTCGCCTGGTAAGTTCCCGCGCCTTTCTGAGTCGCCCGTAGTATGCCTCGGTATCCGACTGATTCGACCACATGCCTTCTTCATCTCCGGGCTTGCCCGCCGCCCAGGCTAGTTGTTGCTCCATCAGGGCTTTATCCTCGCGCAAGAAAGCAACGATGTAGAGCCATGCACGTAGATTTCCGCCATCCAGCTTATGTGCCAATGCTTCATCGAGGGTGGCTTGGGCCTCATCGAAGCGGTTCAGGAAAACATACGCAGATGCCAGGTTTCCGTAGTTGATAACGTTATCCGGCCGCAGCCGGCCCGCTTCTTGATATTCCACGAGAGCTTTGTCATAGAACCCCATGGCGTTGTAGACGATGCCCAGGTTCCCGTAGGGAATAAAGTCCCGCGGATAACTTTCTTTCCAGTGTTGATAGGTCTGTACCAGCTTTTCCTCCTCCCCCGTGGCGTAGAAATAGGCTGCAGAGATTCCCATCTTCTCCCGTTCCGTGACGCGATCTCGCAATTGGTAAGCCTTGGTCGCATATGCCAGCGAGAGTGTTGGTTTCCCAAGGTTGCCGGCCCCGCTTGCCAGAGCCGAATATGCAGAAGCGAAATTAGGATCGAGTTCGACCGCCCGCTCAAGAAATGGAATGGTCGGAGCGTCCCCTTTTTCATATTTTATTCTGAGAGCCATGCTGAAGTTCTTGAGGGCTTCAAGAGAGGAGGTAGTCACTTCAAAAGGAACATCGAACTTCTGTACGGACGGTAACGACTCTCCCAACTTCCGCCGCAGACTAGACGAAGCTCGATTCAATGTCTTGAGCACTTCTTCCTTCGTTGCAGCCTCGGCCTCTTCCTCGGCCAGGCGGTCCCCCGTGCTGCAGGCGACCGCCCTGAGGTTAATCAGGTAATGGCTGCCTAAGCTGGAGATGGTCCCGTTCAACACGGCCTTGGTCCCTATGCGTTGACAGAGTTCCCGAGCGACATCCATGGTGATGGGCTCGTTAATGTCGCGACCCATCATGTGCATGGTCGCGACGACTCGTCGGTCCGACACGAGGTTCAGAAAGGGGGATTGTCCCAGCTCCGCTGCCAGGGCCTGCTTCAGCGCATCATCAAAAACAGGATCACCCGTCTTGTTGACGAAGTCAGTCAGGACGATCGAATCGGACTCGGTCAGGACCTGAGCCCGGCGCGAGCGAAAGAACAGCACGCCGGAAACCGCAACCGCCCCAAGAACAAGTGCTACGAGAGCCAGCAGCCAGGTCTGCTCCTTGCGCATGCTCCTTGGGTACGGTTTGGATGTTGCCCCGCCGGGCGTCGCCAGCCGGCGCAGATCCACAGCCAGCTCTTTCGCCGACTGGTAACGATTCTCGGGATCCTTCTCCAGGCACTTCCCTACAATCCGTTCCAATTCGAACGATACAGTCGCGTTTCGACTCGTCAGCGGTGGAGGCACTTTTTGCAGGATCGCACCAATCAGTTGTGTACCTTCTACCTCGGCAAACGGCCTCTGCCCGGCGGCCATCTCGTACAGGACGGACCCGGCGGCGTGAATGTCCGCGCGCGCGTCCACCGCCGCGCCCAGCAACTGCTCGGGCGCCATGTACGGCAGAGTCCCCGCCGTGGTTTGCGTCTCTGTGAGGCTCTCCGTTGTGGCATTCGGTGTCGCCGGAAGCCGCAGCTTCGCCAGCCCGAAGTCCAGAATCTTCAGCCGCCCGTCGTCGGTCAGTCGCAGGTTCCCGGGCTTCAGATCGCGGTGGATGACGCCGTGTTCGTGTGCTGTCTCCAGGCCTTCTGCAAGTTGTATTCCCAGCCGAAGGATCTCCTTTTCCGGCAGCGGCCGGGCCGCTAGTTTTTCGCTGAGCGTGACTCCTGGAATGTATTCCATCACCAGAAAGTCCACGCCCTGCTGCGTATCGAAATCGTGGATCGTGGCAATGTTGGAATGGTTCAGCTTGGATAGGGCCAGTGCTTCTTTACGAAAACGCTTGCGGGAGGATTCGTCCGACAGGGTGCCGGGAGCGATAACTTTGATGGCAACTTCGCGGTCGAGATGAGTATCATGAGCGCGGTAGACTTCTCCCATCCCACCCGCGCCGATCTTTTCAGCAATGAGGTAGTGGCCCAGCTCAAGACCGATCAGCCTGTCCTGGCCCAACTCCCGGGTGGCCATGGGGAGACACCCCCTCCCCTCACCCCTCAAGCAGAATCGTAGGACTGGCGTCGAGGCAAGTCAATGAGCACAGGTGGCTGGGGCGACATGGTTGGTGAAATATCGCGTCACCCTCATTGACCCTGGGTCAAGACTCGTACAGGGAGAGGGACTTGGCCGGGCGGCCCCGGTCTGGCCTATGGTTGATTTTTGAACTGCACCGCTCACAACGGGCGTGCCCCGCTTCTCGTGCGGTCCGAGAAACGGGCATACGGCTGCGCTTGAGGATCAATTTGATCCTGCTGTTTGCTCCATCGCCAGTAACTGCTCTTTTCTCTCAATTCCCCAGCGATAGCCGCCCAGGTCGCCATCTTCACGGACTACGCGATGGCAGGGAATCGCTACGGCTACCGGGTTGGTGGCGCAAGCGCGGGCTACAGCGCGGGTGGCTTTGGGCATACCGATCTTTTTGGCTACGGCACTGTAGGAGCGAGTTTCTCCGCGGGGGATGCGCTGCAGAGCTTCCCAGACGCGGCGCTGAAAGGCGGTCGCGCGGATGTCGAGGGGGAGGGATGGATGCTGGTCGGTGCTGGTGCCCTCGATCAGGCGCTCCAGTTTTTCGTGCCATACGCACATGGCTTCGTCATCGCGCCGGCGGGTGGCGAAGGGGAATTCGCGCATCAGGCCCTGCTGGAGTTCTTCTTCGGTGTCGGCGAACTGGATGGCGCAGATACCTTTGTCGGTGGCGGCGATCAGCATGCGGCCTAGCGGTGAGGGAGCAATTGTGTAGCGGACCACAGCGGCCAGCGCGCCGCGGCGATACTTTTCCGGCGTCATGCCGAGTTGGCCGGCGGTGCGTTCGTAGAGGCGGCTGCTGGAGCCGTATCCAGCGGCGTAGAGAGATGTGGTGACGGAGTGTCCGGCCTGCAGGTTGTGCTTGACCTGGCGCAGGCGGACGGCGTCCATGTAGGCCTTGGGCGAGACGCCGAGCACCGATTTGAAAGTACGCTGCAGATGGAAAGGGCTGCGGCGGAATTCACGAGCGAGGCGGCCTAGCGTGAGGCGGTCTTCGATATTCTGCTCGATGTAACGGCAGACGGAGCGGACCAGCGCGGCCTGGGGGTTACCGTCGACGGCTTTGGGACGGCAGCGGAGGCAGGCGCGGTATCCGGCCTGCTCGGCTTCGTGGGCGCGGTCGAAAAAGCGCACGTTCTCGCGGCGCGGGCGTCGCGACGGACAGCTTGGGCGGCAGAAAATGCCGGTGCTCGAGACACCGAAGACGAAAGCGCCGTCGAGGGAAGAGTCACGGGCCTGGACGGCTTGCCAGCGGCGGGCTTCTGTCAGGACTGGGGCTTGGGTTGCGGTGCGCGTCATTGCTTCCTCGGAGAGTATCGCATTGGTTGCCATGCGGATAACATAGGCTGGATTGGATGCACGGACTATCCGAATGTTGCGGTCAAAGCGAAAAGCAGTGGCCAGTGGCCAATGGTCAGTTGCCAGTGCCGTAGAGACGCGGCTTGCCGCCTCTGGCCGGGATCGTTGCCTCTGCTGGGGCAAGCCCCGTCTCTGCTTGAAATGGTGGATGTTGCTGATTGTCTCGTCGAGTCTGGTTATGAGTCAGGACAAAGCGAAGGAGTGTTCGGTGGGCGGAGATACGATCACTGCAGCAAAGATCGCGCGTGAGATTGCGCTGGATGCGCGGCATCCGGCGGCGGAGTGGGCGGCTGCGGAGGCGGTTTCGTTCTGCGCGGACTGGCAGGGAAAGAATCCTGATCCGGGGCGGCAAACTTTGGTACGGGCGCTTTGGACGCCACAGACTCTCTATTTGCGGTTTGAGTGCCGGTATCGGGAGCTGTTTGTATTCGACGATTCGGATGCGAACGGGCGCCGGGATCAGCTCTGGGATCGGGATGTGGCGGAGGCGTTCCTGCAGCCGGATCCGTCGAGGGAGAGGTATTACAGGGAGTTTGAAGTGGCTCCGAATGGGATGTGGATTGACCTCGACATCTTTCCCGGGGGTTTGAGCGATTTGAAGAGCGGGATGACACGGTCGGTCTGGCTGGATCGGGAGGCGCATGTTTGGGCGGTCGAATTGGCGATTCCGGTGAAGGCATTGACGCAGAAATTTGATCCGGCGGCGGAGTGGCGAGTCAACTTCTATCGCGTGGAAGGTCCGCGAGAGCCGCGGTTTTATTCGGGGTGGCGGGCTACGGGGACGCCGCAGCCCAATTTTCACGTGCCCGCGGCGTTCGGGAAGATGCGTTTTGGGCGCTGACCAAAGTCAAAAGGGTTTACACAGAGAACACGGGGGGCGCGTCGGCGGGGTTGGTGGGGAAGGCAGCATCTTTAACCGCAAAGGTCGCGAAGAAGGGTGGCAGAGGTCGCCAAAAATAGCTCATCTTACTGCGCGAGTCCGGACCTTCGTTTAGTATTGGCGTCTTGGGATCGGTTCTATTCAAACTTGTATTGAGGAGCTTCTGATGAAATTCCGTCGCAATTGGATGTGGCTGATGGTACTGGTGGCGCTGGCGCTGGGACAGGCGGGTGCGCAAATTCTGAGTGGCGATGCGCTGAAGAAGGCTGTGCCGGGATCGTATTTTTTTGCCGGGCAGAGTGCTCAAGTGCAGGTTCGCAACTCGGTTGGTCTGAAGACGGCCGGAGGGAAGCTGGTGCTTGCCGGTCTGGTGGATACGTCGGGGTACTCGACGGCGATCCAGGAGAAGTATCAGGGATTCTTTATTACCGAGATCAAGGTGACGTTCGACGGCGGGTCGCTGGAGCCGGGGCAGTATGGATTCGGGTTCAAGAACGGCAAGTTTATCGTGATGAATGTGGCGTCGACCGACCTGTTTTCGGTGGCGTCACAGAATGATGACCAGGTGAAGCATGCGGTGCCGTTGAAGCTGGAAAAGGATGGGGATGGATATCGGCTGTATGCGGGGAAGGTGTACGTTGGGTTTAAGGCGGAGTAGGGTTGGATCGTTGCCAGACGTTCTCGTAAAGACGCTGCTCTCTTGATGGGCTGCGGAGATCAAAGTCTTAAACCGCAAAGTTCGCAAAGGGATCGCAGAGAACGCAAAGGAGAGCCTCGACCCTCTGCTGCCGGCGATTTTGCATGCGCCAGAATGCATAGGTCCTTCACTACGCCCTCGCTAGTGCTCGGGCTTCGTTCAGGATGACAAGAGAGAGAGTGCTGAATCAGTGGGCGAGCGACTGGTTGGGCCCCAGGAGTAGGCCGATGCCGGCGCGGTTGCGTAGTTCGGTCAGCAGGGCGGCGGCGGCGTTGAGGTAGGTCTTGCTGGGGTCGGACGTGTCAGCCCACACAGCGTTATAGACGATCTGCGCGGCCTCCTTTACATCAATGTGCAGGGCCGCTTCCAGGCGGTCGGCTTGCTGGCGGACGTCGCCGTAGCAAGTATGGCAGACGGCCGCGGGCTCGAAGTCTCCCTCGTGATTTTGCTCCAACACGCAGCGGAAGGTGGCGGCGGCGTTGATCTGGGTGTGCGAAGCGAAGACCTGCGATTTGAGTTCCCGGAGGAAACGCTCGCGCTCGTCTTCGAGCGCGACGGAGGTCTGTGGGGCGGAAACGGCGGGTACCACCGGGAGCGCGTCCACGGCGGTTGGGGAAACACGGTCGGCGGATTTGCAGATCGGGCACGCGCTGAGGTCAGCGGGATAGTAGGCGCGGCACTTGGAGCAGGGCAGGCCGTATCCGACGGCCTTGTGCTCGTGAACGTCGATGGGTTTCTGGCGGTCGGAGGTCAGTATCGAGGCGTCGTAAGCCTTTCTGGCTGGCGCTACGGCTCTAGTTTCCATGTCGCACCCCTGGACGAACGGCGCTCGCGGCGGTGATTTTCAGGGTGGCTGACCTCTGCAGCTCAAAGGGCCTTCGCAGAGGGGGCCAATTCTTGCAGCGATCCAACGCCGCACCACCCCGAATCAACTCCCAGGGGCCATTTTAGGGCGGCTGGGGCTGGGGCGCGACGCACGACAGTGCATCTTCGGTCATGCCCTCCCGGACAAGGAAGGTGGTTACTTCGAAGTCGTGATGAGCTTGACAACTTCCTGCATGCGAGCGCGGTAGAGGTCCTGGCTGGGGTCCAGCCGGGAGGCGATTTCGAGTTCGGCGAGAGCTTCTTCAAAGCGGCTAAGGGCGACCAGACAAGCCGCCAGGGAATAGTGATTCTGGGCGCTGTGATCGAGACGAAGGGCTTCGCGGAACTCTTTTTCGGCCTCCGTCAATTGCTGAGTATTCACGAATGCGGTGCCGAGATAATGGTGGGCGAGAGCGGAATCGGGGTTGAGTGAGACCGCTTTACGCAGCACACCAACCGCATCCTGGTCTTTTCCCAAAAGAAGCAAGGCTTGTCCGAGAACGCGATGCTCGGCGGCGCCGCTGGGGTTGGCGCGGATGGCGGCCTGCAGTTCGCGAACGGCGGAGTTGTAATCGTGCTTGGACATGTAAGCACGGGCGAGGCAGTTGTGGCCGCCATCCCATTCCGGGTTCTGACGGTAAAGATCGCGAAATTCGGCGATGGCGCTATCGAAATCGTTCTGATCGCAGTAGGTGTTCCCCAGATTGTTGCGGATGCTGGCTTCCTGCGGGTTGAGCTTCCTGGCGGCGAGGTATTCGATGACGGCGTCGTCGAGACGTCCCTGATCGTGCAGGACGACGCCGAGATTGCTGTGGGCTTCCCAGAAATCGGGACGCAGACTGATGGCGTGACGATAGGCGATGGCGGCACGGCGCAGGTCGCCCTGATCGCGCAGGGTGATTCCCATGTCGTAGTAGACGTCGGCGCTGCCGGGTTCGCGAATGAGGGACTGCTGAAAGGCGTTCAGGGCGGCATCGTAGTGCCCAGCCGCGTATTGGGCGAGGCCGAGGTAGCGATAGGCCTCCGCGTTCTTGGGATCCATACTCAGTGCGGTGCGGGCTTCGGCGACGGCGTTTTCGGCATCATCGTCGCGGTAGAAGAGATAGGAGAGTTGATTGTGGGTTTCCGGGAAGCCGGGTGCGAGTTTGGCGGACTCGACGAAAGAGTCGAAAGCGTCGTCGAACTGTCCTTGTTCGCGCAGGATGGTCCCGAGGACGAAATGAGCCCAGGGATTGCGGGCGTCGTCGCGAAGCAGGGCGCGGACCTTGTCTTCGGCGGCGTCGAAATTCTTGTCGTGCATCAGGATGGCAATCTGGGCTGCCGGGCTGGCGGAGACACAAGCTGGAGACCCTGCCGACTTCTGCGAGAGTGACTGAAGAAGATGTGCCGAGGCGCCGGCCTTCTGGAGGCTGCTCACACATTGCGGCGTCGCGTGGCATGCGGGAGCGCGTTCTGATACCAGGCGCTCGACGCGCGAAGGTGAGATCCCACCCGCCAGCCACCAGAAGGCGCTGTCACAGGGGGAAGAGGAGGTGGTCGGTTCGGCGAAGGAGACACCAGCCACAGCCAGCAATAGCCCACCCAGGACACACGCTTTCACAAAGCCCTCCACCGACGGCGGCATGGCGCCTGTCGTCAAAATAGTCCGGCTGAGGTCATCGCCATAGGTCACGGAAGTAATCAGCGCGGTGACCTGGTTTCGGTGGGAGGAGCGCTGAGACGATCGCGTCACGGTTGGGATAGACTTCTTGAGTTCCGGCACAGAGAGCCCAACCTTGTTCTCAAGATCGCTCTGGCCGAGGACCCCGCCACTCTCGCCGACTTTCGACCAGGAGGACAGTTCTGTGCGCCGTTGGATTGCAGTGAGTCTTTTTCTTGTTTCGGTGGCAAGTCCGTTGTTGTCAGACCAACTAACGCTGAAGAATGGGGACCGCCTGAGCGGTGCGATCAGCAAGTCGGATGGTAAGACGCTGGTGATCAAAACCGACTATGCCGGAGACGTCACGGTGAAGTTTGACGCCATCGAGAGCATCACGTCGGCGAGCGACTTGCACGTCGAGATGGGCGGCAAAAGCGCGGTTGGGCCGGTCACGACGAGCGGCGAGAACGTCGTCGTGGCGACGAAAACAGCAGGACCAGTCGAGGCGCCGAGGTCGGCAGTAACCGTCGTGCGCAGTCCGGCGGAGCAGGCTGCGTATGAAAAGGCGCTGCATCCGGGATGGGGGGAAGGCTGGACTGGCGGAGTGAACGTGGGTTTTGCCGTGACTCGCGGCAACAGCGAAACCAAGAATCTCAATATCGCGTTTACGGCGGTGCGGAAGGGATCCAAAGACAAGCTGGGACTTTATGCCAACTCGATCTATGCCACGAATGACCTGTCGACGGCTTCGCCGCACACGACGGCGAATGCGGTCGGTGGCGGGGTGCGGTACGACCGTGACTTCAATCCGCGCGTATTCGTATTCGTGAACGCGGACTTTTTTCATGATCAGCTGCAGAGCCTGGATCTGCGCTCGATCTTCGGCGGCGGCCTGGGCTTTCACGCCATCAAGAATGACGCGACGACGCTCGATCTGCTGGCGGGCGTGAACTACACGCACGAGGGTTATGCGTCGTTCACCATCCCACCGGACACGTTCGTGCCTGCGATCTCGCGCAGCCTGGCAGGGGCCACGGTGGGCGACGAGTTCATGCACAAGCTGGGCAAGAGCACGGTGATTACGCAGAATCTTTACTTCTATCCTGATCTCACGAATACGGGAGAGTATCGCGGCACGTTTAATTTCGGCACGGTGACGAAGATCAACAAGTGGCTGGGCTGGCAGAATTCTTTTACCGACATCTATGCGAGCGCGCCGCCGGAAGGAAAGAAGAAGAACGACATCCTGCTGTCCACGGGTTTGAATTTTTCCTTTGCACATTGAGAGCGGCGGTGGTGCGCAGCAGAGGCCGCGTATGAAAGAGGACACCGAACGATGGCAAGCTACATTGGCGCCATTGACCAGGGAACGACCAGCACCCGGTTCATCGTGTTCGATCGTTCGGGGCGGATCGTAAGCACGGCACAGCGGGAGCACGAGCAGATCTATCCGGCTCCGGGATGGGTTGAACACGATCCGGACGAAATCTGGCGGCGCACGCAGGATGTTATCCAGGAAGCAATGGAAATGCGCGGGCTGCGAGCGACAGATCTGGCCGCGATCGGGATTACCAACCAGCGCGAGACCACGGTCGTCTGGCACAAGAAAAGCGGGAAGCCGGTTTATAACGCGATTGTCTGGCAGGACACGCGGGTTGCGCCGAGCGTGGCCGAGTTTGCGGCGCATGGCGGCCAGGATCGCTATCGGGCCCAGACCGGTCTTCCTCTTGCGACCTACTTCAGCGGGCTCAAGATCCGGTGGATTCTCGAAAATGTTGCGGGCGCACGCACGCAAGCGGAAGCGGGCGACCTGCTGTTCGGCAACATCGATACATTCCTGATCTGGCAGCTCACCGGTGGGCGGCAGGGCGGGGTTCACGTCACGGACGTGACTAACGCCAGCCGCACCCAGTTGATGAACCTCAATACGCTCCAGTGGGATGAGGGCATCCTGAAAGATTTCGGCATACCACCGCAGGTGCTGCCCAAGATCGTTTCAAGCAGCGAAGTGTACGGCGCAGCAAAACTGCCCGCCGTTATGGGAGTTGCCATCGCCGGGGATCTCGGCGACCAGCAAGCTGCTCTGGTAGGCCAGGCATGCTTCAAGCCGGGAGAGGCGAAGAACACCTACGGCACCGGCTGCTTCATGCTGATGAACACCGGGGAGAAGGCGGTGCAGTCGAGCTTCGGCCTGTTGAGCACGCTGGCCTACAAGTTCGGCGCCAAGCCGGCATGCTATGCCCTGGAAGGAAGCATCGCCATCACCGGCGCGTTGGTGCAGTGGCTCCGCGATAATCTCGGACTGATTGAAAAGAGTCCTGACATTGAGGCGCTCGCCCGAACTGTAAAAGACAACGGTGGCGTCTACTTCGTTCCCGCCTTCTCGGGCCTGTATGCGCCTTATTGGAAAGACGACGCGCGCGGCGTGATTGCCGGGTTGACTCGCTACGTGAATAAAGGACACATCGCCCGCGCGGTTCTGGAAGCGACCGCATTCCAGGTACGCGAGGTGGTGGACGCGATGGCCAAGGACTCCGGCATCAAGCTCGATGTCCTGCGCACCGACGGTGGCATGGTGATGAACGATCTGCTGATGCAATTCCAGTCCGACATTCTGGCGAAGCCGGTGGTTCGTCCGATGGTGAAGGAAACTACGGCGCTGGGGGCGGCATACGCCGCTGGACTGGCGGTGGGGTTCTTCCGGGATACCGAAGAACTGGTGGCCAATTGGGCGGTCGACCAGCAGTGGAAGCCCGAGATGGATGAGGAGTCCCGCGCGAGGCTGTATCACTTCTGGAAGAAAGCAGTGACGAGGTCGTTTGACTGGGTGGAATCGCAGTAGGTCGCTGCACTACTTCTAATCAAGAAGGGATCTGCACAAAATGCATGGAGTATTCTTAGGCGAATTTATGGGCACGCTGGTGCTCATCTTGCTGGGCGACGGGGTCGTCGCCAACGTGCTTCTGAAGAAGTCGAAAGGCGAGAACTCAGGCTGGATCGTGATCGCAACTGGATGGGGACTGGCTGTGGTTGCCGGTATTTTTACTGCCATCGCCTGCGGCAGCCCTGGCGCTCACATTAATCCTGCGATCACGTTGGCGGTTGCGCTCTTGTCAGGGAACTGGTCGAACGTCGCTCTTTTCTGGACAGCGCAAGTCCTGGGAGCCTTCACCGGGGCCAGTCTGGTCTGGATGACTTACCTCCCGCACTGGAAAGTCACTCCTGACGCGGGGGCCAAGCTGGCGATTTTCTGTACAGGTCCGGCCATCCGCAATCTCCCTGCGAACCTGCTGACCGAGATCATCGCTACCTGTTGTCTGATCGTGGTGGGCTTCAGTTTCGGGAGCAAAGCCGTTTCGTCTACCGGTCTTCCCGCGGGATTCGGGCCGTGGTTATGGGGAGTGCTGGTTTGGGCGCTGGGCCTGAGTCTGGGAGGACCGACGGGATACGCGATGAATCCTGCGCGCGACTTTGGTCCGCGGATGGCGCACGCCGTCCTGCCCATTAGCGACAAGGGAAATTCAGACTGGGGATACGCGCTCGTGCCGGTGGTGGGGCCGTTGATCGCCGGGGGTCTTGGGGCGGCGATTATCAAGGTGGCGGGGATTCAGTAGTCGTTACCGGGTTGGCCACGGCATTTTCTTGGGGACGTAAGTACAAAGGCCTCACCGCGGGGGCACAGAGATCACAGGGGAAATCACAAGCATCAGCGCAGAGTGACGATGAATCGAGCCGACATGTGGAGCCGCATCGCAGCACATCCCGAGGCCTGGGACATGATTGTCGTGGGCGGTGGGGCTACGGGTGTCGGCGTCGCGATCGACGCCGCATCGCGGGGCTACGATGTGCTGTTGCTCGAGCAAAGCGACTTCGGAAAAGGCACGTCGAGCCGGAGCACCAAGCTGGCTCATGGCGGGGTGCGCTACCTCGAACAGGGCAACATCGGGTTGGTGATGGAAGCGCTCAAGGAGCGCGGACTGCTTCTACAAAATGCGCCGCACCTGGTGCGGGATCTGGCGTTCGTGGTGCCGAACTACGACTGGTGGGAGGCGCCGTTCTACGGTCTCGGACTGAAGCTCTATCAGCTACTGGCCGGCAAATATGGATTCGGCGCCTCACGCATTTTGTCGAGAGAAGAGACGCTCGAACATCTGCCTACGCTGAAGACCGAAGGCCTGCGCGGAGGCGCAGCTTACTATGACGGACAATTCGATGACGCGCGGCTGCTCATCCACATGGTAGCCACGGCCTTCGAGCAGGGCGCGACGTTGCTGAACTATGTCGAAGTCATTGGACTGACGAAGGATGCTCAGGGATTTGTAAATGGGGTCGGCGCGCGCGACGTCGAAACGGGCAACGAATTTCGCGCCGCCGCGAAAGTGGTAGTCAACGCCACCGGGGCGTTCAGCGATCTGCTGCGGGTCAAAGCGGAGCCGGACGCATCTCCGATGATCGTTCCCAGCCAGGGGATTCACCTGGTGTTCGATTCGAGTTTTCTGCAGGCCGATAGTGCGATCCTGGTCCCGCATACCAGCGACGGGCGGGTGTTATTTGCCATCCCGTGGCATGGCCACACGCTGGTGGGAACGACCGACACACCAATCGCAGCCGCTACGCTTGAGCCGGTCGCCATGGAGCAGGAAATCGAATTCGTGCTGGCGACGGCGGGACAATACCTGACGAAGGCGCCCACGCGCGGCGATGTGTTGAGCGTGTTTGCGGGGATCCGGCCTCTGGTGCGTGCTACAGGCGTGGCCAGCACTGCGTCGCTGTCGCGCGACCACGTCATTAATATCGATCGCTCGGGTCTGGTCACGATTTGTGGCGGGAAGTGGACTACGTATCGTCACATGGCCGAGGACTGTGTGGATCAGGCGGCAACGCTCGCGCAGTTGCCGGAGAAGCCATGCGTGACCCATCACCTGCACATTCACGGGTTCCACGAAGCGGCAAACGAATTTGGCGCGCTGGCGGTTTACGGGACCGATGCGTACGAGATTCGCAAGCTCATCGAGGCTGATGCCGGGTTAGGCGAACCGCTGCATCAGGCCCTTCCTTACGTGAAGGCGGAGGTTGTGTGGGCGACGCGGTGTGAGATGGCCCGCACTGTGGAAGATATCCTCGCCCGGCGCACGCGCGCGCTGTTCCTGAATTCGCGCGCGGCGCTCGAAATGGCGCCTGCCGTCGCGGACCTGATGGCTTCAGACATGGGTTGGGACGAGAGCACGCGTGCAAAACAGTTGTCCGCGTTTCAAGCGGTGGCATCGAAGTACGTGCTTCATTCCTGAATCGCGGCGGCGGTTCCTGTATATTTCAATTCGCATCCGCGCTGACAGATTACGAAGTCGCGTTCCGCGTGCAGGAGCGCCCTATGACATCGTTGAACCGGAGATACACCTCTCTTTCCACCACTCGTCGCTACGAAGTCTGGTTCGTTCGTCTGGGACTCGCGGATTCAAGCGGAGCGTGGTGGTTCCGTTATTTGCTGATGAATCCCGGACGAAATGGATGTCCCGGACATCCGAACGGAATGCCGGTTCAAGTCTGGGCCACATGGTTTCCGAAGGAGGGAGTGCCGCAGAGTTTTATTCAAGGATATCCGCTGGATGGTCTGAATCTTAGCGGACGGGGAGAAGATTCATTTCACTTCCGCGCCGGCGAAAATGAAATTACCGAAGACTCGTGCCGGGGAAAACTGGAAATCAACGGGCACAGCATTTCATGGGGCCTGCGCTATCGATCTTCATTTGCCGTGACGCTAAGCAACAAGGGTTGGATTGGTTTCTCCCGAACGCCGCACTCTGACGCACTTTTTTCCGGACAGATCATGCTGGATGGGCGCAGTTTTGAGGGTGATCCGCTGGGATGCGGACTTCAAGGACACAACTGCGGATACCGGCACCGCAGTTTTTGGAGGTGGGCGCACGCCTACTTTGTGCGATCCGACGGAACGCCGGCCACGATTGAAGCGCTGGTCTATGATATGCCGCTCGGGTTGGTGTTCCGCAAAGCAGTACTGTGGCACGAAGGCAGACGGCAGGTGATGAGAAACCTGCGGGAGAACAGCAATCGAGACGGATTCACGTGGGAGTTTTGTTGCACTAGCAAAAATGGTGTGCAATTGGAGGCATCGTTCGATGGCAATGGGCTAGGAATTCATCGTCTTCCTTATCTGAAAACTGATTGTTGCGGTAGTTTCGAAGTTGTGAACAACAGCTTCGCCAAAGCCACACTGCGTCTGAAGAGTTCGGACGGACGAGTTGAAGAGTTGCGAACCAGTACCGGAGCTGTATTAGAGAAGGGCGGCCAGCGCGGGTAGGCCTGGACTCATGTTCGAGCCAGGGCGAGGCGCTCGGCGACGATCATGTAGGCGGAAGGGTTGAAGGCCATTCCGATGTGGGTGCCGGGCACTTCAAAATCAACATCCGGATCCTTCGTCATGCAATAGCGCCAGTCTACGATGCCGTCCTGGCGAGTGTAGACGGCCGTCTGGAGCATGGAACGGGGAACCTCGCGGCGCAGCGAGTTAATGAAATTGCAGGTGCACTGCCCCGTATAGCACCCCGGGAGAACCTTCCTGCCGTGTTCCTGCTGGATTCGGTTACGAACCGCTTCGGCGGCGTGGAGAACAGTTCGATTGGCGACTGTGCCGCGAATGGGCGAAGCCAGGGTGATTACGGAAGCGACATCTTTCGGCCGCGCTCCGGCAGCGGACCTGGCAATCACGCCACCCAGGCTGTGGCCGACGAGGTGAATCTTCCGTCCCGTGTCCTGCAGGGCTTGTCCAATGGTCTGGTTGAGATGACGCTCGATCAGCAGGTTGGGACAGTCCGCGTTAATGCCGATTCCGGAAAAATAGGGGCGGTAGCCGATTCGAGCCAACCAACCGTGGAGTTCCATGAGGTAAAGATCGGTGCCCAGAAAGCCAGGAATTATGACTACGCCTGAACCGTCGCCGTGCGGCACGCCGAAGCCGTAGTACACCGGTGTGGCGTGGAGGAGCAGGATTTCCGCCGCAAACAACGCTTCGGTCCAGGGGGAGATGTTGTTTTCCGGATGAGGTTGGGGCGACTGCTTGCGATATACAGACCGGGTTCGACCATTCGTCTTTGATGTTTGCAATGTCGTTCGACGCGCCTCCAGCGTCAGGCGAGCGCGGAGCTATGTGCCGTTGCGCAGTATAACCTAACACGCGGAGAAAACTCTGTGATGTTGCGTTGAGTGTCCACCGGTTTGTGGCAGGTCCAGCACACAATCTAGGATTTTTTTCGCGCGCGTCGCTTGCCGCGGGCAGCGCTTTCCAGCCGCGCCTCCAGTTCCGCCACGCGGGCTCGAAGAGCAGCCATCTCGGGTTCCTCTTCCCGCCGGGGATGGGAGGGCGGGGGCACGCCGAGAAACCGCTTCATCGTGTCCACCGGCGAGAGGATCGCGGACTGCACGTCGGTGAAGCGGTTCTGGACTGTTTCCTGGACCTTTTCGAAGGTGTCAAAAGCAGACTTCAGATACCACATCACGAATTCCTGGCGCACCTCATCAGAAGCGATGATGAGCTGGCGCAGGAGTTCGAGGGGCAGCCCGGTCGGTTTGTCCTTGGCATCCTCGGTGATGACTTGCGTCAGAGTGACACGGGTCAGGTCCTGGCCGGTTTTCGCGTCTACGACCTTCACGTCCTTGCCTTCGCGAACGAGAGCGGCAATATCGTCGAGGTTCACGTAGCGGCTGCCGGCGCTGTCGTACAACCGGCGATTGCTGTATTTCTTGATAACGACGGCAGTGGATTTCATGGCGGCCCCGTCCTATATTGCTGTGCACAAACGGACATATATATCTTGACACAAATAACTGCTGCTCGTATAGTTAGCTCGAATGCTGCATCGCAGCAATTTTGGAGGTATTTATGCCAGCAGCGGCCAAGACCGAGACCTCCCGGACTCATCCCAGGGAGTCATCGTTCGTTTCTGTCCTATCGGGCTGGGCGCAACAGGGAGTGCAAACGTTCTTCGCTACGCAACGGATCCTTCTGGATCTTGCCATGCGACAGAACTCAAACGTAATGCACGCTCTGCGGCAGCAATTGTCTGACCCGCACCATTCTCCCACCGCCATCTTCGGCGAAGTTGCCGGAGAGGGCATCACGAACTTCATTGAAGGACAAAAAGTGCTTCTCGATCTGGGCAAACAACAGAACGAGATTCTGATGACCGGTGTGAAAGAGCGAGTGGGAGACTGGCCCGCAGCGCATGCCATGGCTGACATGCTGCAGCGCAGTCTCGACACCTTTATCCACATGCAGGAAGAATTCCTGAAGATTGCGGGCAAGCAGACCCATACCTGGGTAGAAGCGGCCAAGGCGGGGAAGCCCTACCAACCGGAGCACCTGGTGGATCTGGCCCGGGAAGGGATGGAGAACTTCGTCAAGACGCAGAAGCAATTCCTGGACTTTGTCGCCGAACAGACAACCCGGGTTACGAGCGGCAAACCCAGCAATGGTGCCGGGAAGAAGGTCAAGAAGACGGAGCTTTCTGACCTGGCCCGTCAGGCCACCGAGTCCTTTATCAACGCACAAAAGCGACTGGTGGACGTAGCCGGCAAGCAGATGAATGCCAACGTGAAGATGGCGGGCAGGACGATGGACGTCATGCGCCCATTCCCATACCTGCCACTGGCGGAATTGACCCGGGAGGGGGTCAAGAGCTACGTGGACGCCCAGAAGGCGCTGATGGAGGCGATGGTGAAGCCGGCAGGGCACCATGCAGGCAAGCCAGTGCAGAGGGGAAAGAAGCCGGCACACGCCAAGAAAGCGGCGGCGGCTGCAGTCGCGTAAACAGCAGACGACACGGAAGCTCTCATGCTGAGTGGAGGGTGGCTGGAGCAAGACGCCGGCCGCTTCCACTCGGATGAGCATGAGGGTGGATAGGTGTGTGGGCATCTCGTGTCGAACCGCGTGTCAAGCCAACCGCGAGGCAGCCATGAAGATTCCTCTTACTCCCATTCGCTTTCTGCGCTATGCGCGTGAGCAGTTTCCCAACAAGATTGGAGTGGTGTGCGGAGATGAGCGCTTCACGTATGCGCAATTTGCGGACCGCGCGTCGCGGCTGGCCGGCGCCCTAGTGGAAGCTGGGGCGAAACCGGGCGACCGCATCGCTTTTTTGAGCACCAACTGTCACCGGCTACTCGAGGCTTACTACGGTGTTCTGGAGGCTGGCTGCGTCCTGCTGCCGCTGAACATCCGCCTCGGTGCGGAGGAGTTGGCATTCGTCCTCAAGGATGCGCAGGCGAGATTCCTCTTCATGGAGTCGATGTTCATTCCTCTGGCGAAGGCGCTCCAGGGGGGTGCCTCCTCGCTGGAAACGTCTTTTCTCTTAGACGCCCCGCCGCAAGCAAGCCAAACACCGCAGAACTACGAACAGTTGCTCTTGTCCAGTCCGCCTTTTACCTGTGACTTCATGCAAGTCGATGAAGACTCGGTTGCCGAACTGTTCTACACGAGCGGGTCGAGCGACCGGCCAAAAGGCGTGATGCTCACGCACCGCAATGTCTATCTCCACGCGTTATCGGTGATCGCAGCGGAGCAGACTTCTCCTATGAGCCTCGGCGAGATGTCTTGCACTTCGGTGCTGCTTCACACCATTCCTTTGTTTCACGCCAATGGATGGGGGACGGCCCACACGATCACGGTCGTGGGTGGCACGCACGTGATGATTCACCACTTCAATCCGGCAGAGGTTTTTCGGCTGATCGAGCAGGAGCGGGTGAGCACGTGCGCCATGGTACCCACGATGGTGGCGGCTCTGATGAATTCTCCTGACCGGCCGAACTACGACTTGAGCACCCTGCGCACGATCATCATTGGAGGCGCGGCGTCTTCTCCGGCCCTGGTGAAACAAGCGGAGGAGAAGCTGGGATGCGCTTGCATCTCGGGTTACGGCCTGACGGAAACCAGTCCTACGCTGGCAAAATCAGCGATCAAAGCCACCCTATCCGGAGCGTGGGAAACGCGTCATGCGCGCCAAGCCATGACCGGATACGCGATTCCCGGAGCTGAGTTGCGGGTACTGGGGCCCGACCGAAAGGAAGTCGTTCACGATGGCGCGTCGATGGGCGAGATCGTGGTGCGGGGCGACATGGTGATGGAAGGCTACTGGGGTCAGCCTGAAGCCACGCGGGCAGCCATGGAAGGAGGCTGGTTTCACACCGGAGACGTGGCCACGGTCGACTCCGACAACTACCTCCAGATCGTCGACCGAAAGAAAGAGATCATCGTGAGTGGCGGCGAGAACATATCGTCGCTGGAAGTGGAGAGGGTGCTGTTCGCTCATCCGGCAGTGCAGGAAGCAGCGGTGATTCCGATTCCAGATACGAGGTGGGGGGAGGTGCCAAAAGCTCTAGTTGTGTTGAAACCCGGGGTACGAGCGGCTGAGGAAGAATTGCTGGAATTCTGCCGCTCCCACCTGTCGCACTACAAATGTCCGCGCTCGGTGGATTTTCTGGAGAGCTTGCCAAAGACTGGAACGGGCAAGATTCTGAAGCGCGAGCTGCGGCGAAGATATTGGGCCGCGGAGAAAAGCGCGGTCTCATAGCCGCGCGAGCGAATGCGTAAAAGCGGCCCGGGAAAGGGCACGGCTCCAGCCGTGCCGGAACAGACGCGCTCGAGGCCAGTTTCAGCCCCGGGGGTAACCGCCTCCGTGACTAAAGTTGGTCTTTCGAACCTGTTCGGGGCACGGCTGAAGCCGTGCCCTTTCCCCGAAGCGAATTTATCGTTGCAACAGATTTTCCGATCGAGGTGAAGAAATGGCCACGCTTACAGCAACACCCACGTCGAAGATTTCCGGCGGCAGCTTTTTGATCGAGGAGCGCGTGCCGGACGAAGTCTTTACTCCCGAAGATTTCACCGATCAGCATCGCCTGATTGCACAAACCGCGGAGGAATTCGCCAACAAGGAAATCGTCCCCAACATGGAGAGGATGGAGCACAAGGATTTCACCGCCAACCGCGAACTGTTGAAGAAGGCTGGCGAGTTGGGATTGAGCGGCGTCGATATTCCGGAACAGTATGGCGGCATGGAACTCGACAAGGTGACCTCCGCCATCATCGCCGACCGGATTGCCAAGTACGGCGGCTTCAGCACGACCTGGGGCGCGCACACCTGCATTGGTACGCTTCCCATCGTGTATTTCGGCACCGAAGAGCAGAAGAAGAAGTACCTCCCCGGACTCGCCAGCGGAGAAACTGTGGGCGCCTATGCGCTTTCGGAGTCTTCGTCAGGGTCCGACGCCCTTAATTGCCGGGCGAAGGCCACGCTTTCCGCAGAAGGGAAGCACTACCTGCTGAACGGCGAGAAGATGTGGATCACCAACGCCGGGTTTGCGGACCTGTTTATCGTTTTCGCCAAGGTGGACGGAGAGAAATTCACTGCGTTCATCGTGGAGCGCACGTTCCCCGGCTTTGCCGTGGGTGCAGAAGAACACAAAATGGGCATTCGCGGATCCTCAACTTGTCCGCTCATCCTGACGGACTGCAAGGTGCCGGTGGAAAATGTGCTCGGTGAGGTTGGTAAGGGGCACCACATTGCATTCAACGTCCTGAACGTGGGCCGTTTCAAGCTGGGGGCGGGGTGCGTGGGCGGGGCGCGAAGTTCCATCGAGAGCGCCATCGCGTATGCCAAACAGCGCAAGGCGTTCGGGAAAGTGATTGCCGATTTTGGGCTGGTACGCGAGAAGATCGCCAACATGGCGGTCGGCATTTTCACTGGCGAAGCGATGGCGTATCGCACCGTCGGCATGATGGACGCGGCGATTGCGAATCTCGCCGATCACAGTGACATGGTCCAGGTCAGGAAAGTGATCGACGAATATGCGATTGAATGCTCCATCCTCAAGGTTTGGGGATCGGAGTTCATCAATTCCGTGGTGGACGAAACGGTGCAGATCTACGGCGGCTACGGGTTTGTGGAAGAGTATCCGGCGGAACGCGCCTATCGCGATGCCCGCATCAACCGGATTTTCGAAGGGACGAACGAAATCAACCGACTGGTGATCACCGGGTTCCTGCTGAAACGGGCAATGTCAGGGCAGTTGCCGTTGATGGCGGCAATCAAAAAGCTGATGGATGAGGTGCTATCCGGGACCAAAGAAGAGGGACCGGACGGCTTGTTAGCCGAGGAGCGACGACTGGTGGCTACAGCGAGGAAGATTGGCCTGTTTGCCGCTGGGGTGGCCACGCAGAAATACATGCTGGGATTGCAGGACCAGCAGGAAATCATGGGAGCGATTGCGAACATGACGATCGATACCTATGCCATTGAGTCCGCTGTGCTGCGCGCACAGAAACTGGCGGCGCAGACCAGCGAGTCGAACGCGGCACATGCCATCGGCATGACTCGCGTGTACATGACGGGTGCGATGGAGAGAGTCGAAAGCGCCGCCAAGGCGGTAATTGCAGCCTCAGCCGAGGGCGACATGCTGCGCTCACAGATGGCAATCCTGCGCCGCCTGTGCAAGTACGAACCGTTCAACACGATTGCACTGAGGCAGAGAATCGCGCAGAAAGTAATCGAGACCGGTAAGTACGTGGTGTCATAGAGGAGGCCACAACTCAGACGTTGCTTGGTGCCGGTGCATGGTCCGCCCGGTGAGACGCATATCACACTACTATGTGATCCATGATGCTTGACGGCCCACTGGCTCGGGAGTCTACTTAGGCAGCCCTACTAAAGGTGTACCCCCGGATCGTACAGGCAGTGAGGCAATCCGATGGGTTTGCGCAAGTGGTCAACTTCGAATCTCGAGTACGGCCGTAAGGTTCTTAATTCTGGACTGGAGGGAGCGCGTTCCGGTCGAGAAGCATTCCTTCATGGTAGGTCCCTAACTCCGTTTCTTAGCGAGTCAGTCAATAACGCCTGGAAATCTGCCGTGGTTGGAGCGTGTGTGGGTGTGTTCGGCAGCATTCCAGGAAACCGGCATCGAACTGTAAGCAGGATGCTCACGTGTGGACTTGTAGGCGGCGCCATCGGACTTGGAGTGGGCGTCGTCTGGAGAAACCGCCGGCTGACGGAAAGCATTGCCTGCGGCGCTCTGCGGAACATGGGCAGAGTGCGCGATGAGCACTGGCTGGAGAACCATCCTATCGACTACGCATAGAAACCAGCACGATCTCGACGGTACTCCGACCCCTTTTTTGCCGTGGCCCGAGCTACTGGAGACTTAGCGTGAACGTGCTTTTCGCAGGAAGCGCCCCTTCGAGCACGGGGGGCGGCAATGATCGCAAAAGAGCAAGTGCAAGAGCGGGTGCAGATCCCGCTGGCCTCAGACGGACTCAGTAAAGACCGCGTTGCTTACCTCGAAGGACTAGCCGGCCAAGCCAAAACCGCAGCAGCCGTCTTCAGCCAATTCTCGCAAGAGGACGTCGACCGGATCGTCAAGCCGATGGTACTGGCTGGATTGGAACAGGCGCAGCCCCTCGCCGCCCTGGCAGTGGAAGAAACCAGACTCGGAGTCCTGGAAGATAAGGTCATCAAGAACATGGTGGCCACCGAGTTTGCCTACAACTACATCAAGGACAAACGGACGGTCGGCATCATTCGGGAGTTTCCAGAGCGCAATCTGATGGAAGTAGCGGAGCCGATCGGCGTGATTCTCTCGCTCACACCCATCACCAATCCGACCTCGACCGTCCTCTTCAAATGCATCATGGCGATCAAGACTCGCAACGCCACGATTTTCAGTCCCCACCCCAAGGCGTGGCATTGCTGCTCCGAGGCCGCGCGCATCATGCGCGAGGCGGCCGTGAAACACGGCGCGCCGGAGGGAGTCTTTACGTGCGTGGAGAACCCCACTCTGCAAGATATCTCCTATCTCATGCGGCACAAAGATGTCGCTTTGATCGACGTTACGGGCGGGCCGGGAGCGGTCAAGGCCGCCTACAGTTCCGGCAAACCGGCATTAGGCGTGGGAGCGGGGAACACTCCTGTCTACTTTGAGAAGAGCGCCGATCTGAGCACGGCGGTCGTGGACATCATCATTTCCAAGACGTTCGATAACGGGACCATCTGCGCTTCCGAGCAGACGCTCGTGATTGACGATGAGATTTACGACGCGGTGCTGAAGAAATTCTCCGACCTGGGCGCGCACATCTGCAATGAGAACGAGACCGCCGTGCTGGCGCGCACGGTCATCGATCCGAATACGGGATTCATGCAGCCCATGGCGGTCGGCCAAAAGGCCACCGACATCGCCCGCTTCATCGGTCTCTCGGTCAAGCCAAATACCAAGCTCCTGATCGCGCCGATTCAAGGAGTTGGCCGCGACTATCCGTTGTCGGTCGAGAAGTTGTTCCCGGTGCTGGCGGCGTATCGCGCGAAATCGGTGGATGAGGCGCTCAAGGTATGCGTTGACGTGAATCACAGCGGTGGCGTCGGCCATACGGCAGTCATTTTCTCTCGTAATGAGGAAGTGATTCGCAAGTTCAGCGAGGTCGTCAACGCGGGCCGGATCATCGTGAACTCCCCCGGTTCGATCGGTGCACTGGGTGGCGTTTACAACGATCTTGTCCCCACGTTTTCGTTCGGATGCGGTACGGGCGGCGGCAACAGTACGACCGACAACGTCAATATCTATCACTACCTCAACATCAAGCGCCTGGCTCGGAGGACCCAAAACCACATGTGGTTCCGAGTTCCCAATCAGATCTACTTCAACATGAACGCGGTGGAAAACCTGCGGCAGTTTTCGTCGCGCTCGACCATCATCGTCACCAACCCCGCGTTGGAGAAGATCGGGCATATGGACATTGTGCGGCGGTGCCTGTCGCCGGAGACGCACGTTCATGTCTCGGTCATTCCTGATGCCGAGCCGGAAGTGAAGGTCGTCATGCAGGGAGTGGAGACACTCAATTTCTATAAAGCCGACCAGATTGTCGCCCTCGGAGGCGGCTCCGTGATCGACGCGGCGAAGATCATGAAGCTCAAGTACGAATCACCAGAAGCGGACCTGGATGAACTGGCTATGCCCTTTCTGGACCTGCGTAAGCGGGTGATCCAGTTCCCAACGGAGAAAGTCAACCGGGCGCGGCTGGTTGCTATCTCGACAACCAGCGGCACGGGGAGCGAAGTTACTCCATTTGCTGTCCTGACCGACAAGGAGCGGAAACGGAAAGTGACGCTTGCCGACTACTCGCTCAGTCCGGATGTAGCGATCGTCGATCCCCAGTTTGTGATGTCAATGCCGAAAGGGCTCACCGCCGACACGGGTATCGATTGTCTGACCCATGCGCTCGAAGCCGGCGTCTCCAATTACGCGTCCCCGTATACAGACGCCAATGCCATGCAGGCGATCCGGCTGGCATTCCGATACCTTCCGATTGCATATGAGAATCCGGGCAACGAAGAAGCGCGGTGCATGATGCACAACGCCGCCTGCATTGCGGCGATGGCGTTCTCGAACGCGTCGGTGGGCATCAATCACGCGCTCGCACATGCGTTTGGCGCCCGTTTCGGCGTGGCGCACGGCCGGGCCAATGCGCTCATGCTGCCTCACGTTATCGCATACAACGCGGCGGTGCCGGTGAAGTTCATGCCGTCGCCCTATCAGCAGGGACATGTCGCGCACAAAAAATACGCAACGGTTGCGGACCTGCTCGGGCTCGGAGGCAGCACGGTGGAAGAAAAAATACAGAATCTGATCGCTGCGGTGGAACAACTGCTCGACCAGTTGGAATTTCCCCGCTCGATCGCAGAGCTGGGCATTTCGCGGGAAGAATTCCAACGGGCGATGCCGGAACTGATCAAGCTGGCCTTCGACGATCCGTCCTGGCGTTCGAACCCCCGCATGCCGTTGATCAGCGAATTGGGCGAGCTCTACTGGAAGGCCTATGAGGGGCGAAGCCAGCCGCAGGTGGCTGGCGCCGCTCAGCGACGGACTGCGTAAGGGATGGTGTCCCAATGGCAACAATTGTCACGTGGCTGAAGATGGACGACGACCGCGCCGCCGACCGGATGGTGCAAGAAGCTGGCGAAAAGCTGGGTCAGGCGGACGGTGAGCTGGTAATCGACTTTTCCGACGTCCGGCGAATCGACGCACGACAGATCATCGCGCTGGAGAATGTCGCAAACAAAGCCGACGGCGGCGTGGTGAAGATCACGTTGCGCGGCGTCAACGTGGATGTCTACAAGGTGCTCAAGCTGGTGAAACTGGCGTCGCGATTTTCGTTCGTGAACTCCGAGGCGAAAGCGGCAAGCGAATAGGAGGGCTGTCATGCAGAACCATGGACAAGGGGACCGCCTCTCCTGGGGCGACACGGTATTCCTCCATCTAGAACGCGAGGGTATGCCGCTCAATATGGCGAGCGTCTTTGTATTGGAGGGCGAGGTTTCATTTGCTGATTTTGTTTCGTTTGTTGAGTCAAAGCTGCCCCTGCTTCCCCGCTACCTCAAGCGGGTCGTGGCCCCTGCGTTCAATCTTGGTTTGCCGTCCTGGGAATACGATTCCGACTTCGACATTCGCAACCACGTGCACGAGGTGACGTTGCGGCGGGGAACCGAAGTGGAGTTGCAGGCCGCTGCCGGCAAGTTGTTCAGCAAAGTGATGGACCGGCGGCGCCCGCTGTGGGACATCACATTGGTGCGAGGCCTGAAAGGCAAGCGGACGGGACTCATTGCCCGGCTACATCACTGCCTGGCCGATGGCATTGCGGGAGTCGGCATCATGAAGGTGCTTCTGGATCCGAGCCCGGTGACAGCCCCTCTGCCCAAGAAAAGACTGAAGTTCCAAGTCCCTCGCCCACGTGATCCGCTCACCCAACTGGTGGGCGGCGTTGTGGATTCGTACTCCGAGTTCGCGAAGCGAACCCTCTCTGCCCTGGCCGACCTGGTAAGCATGGCGGAGCGGGCCGCCGCCAACGGGGGAAGCTTGCCGACAGATGAGTTCTCACGCTTGTTTCCGGAAATCAGCGCATTCACCGAGCGGTTGCGGTTTAACGTTCCGTATCGCGGACCGCAGAAATTCGCCTGGGCGGAGATTGCCCTGGAGCAAGTGAAGGCTGTTCGGTCCGTATGTGGGACCAGTGTGAATGACGTCATTCTCGCGCTGGTGACAGCGACGATTCGGCGCTACTCGGAGCTACACGGCGATCCGGTGAAGGGCCGTTTGTTCCGCATGATGGTTCCGGTGAACCTGCGAGAAAGCGAGAGCACGAACGAGATGGGGAACCGGATCTCGCTGGTTCCGGTCACGATTCCACTCGATATCCGCAATCCCCGAAGGCTGCTGGCTGCGGTGCATCAGAGAACGGAATTCATTAAGCATGCGCATGCCGCCGAACTGGTCAGCCTGGCAGGCGGCCTGATCGGCATGTTCCCGACTTCGTTGCAGGCGCTGGTTGGCCCGCTCGTGAGCCGGCTGCCGGTGACCCCGTTCAACATGGTCTGCACCAATGTGCCTGGGCCGCAGTTCCCGCTGTACGTGCTTGGACACAAGACGCTGAACTGGTATCCCTACGTTCCGATCGGAGGGGAGATGGCGGTGAACTGCGCCATCCTCAGTTACAACGGCACGTTGTATTTCGGTTTCAGCGGGGATGTGCACGCTGCCCCGGATCTGCGGCGGCTGGAAGGGCTGTTGAAAGTGAGTTTCGAGGAGCTGCAGGAAGCGGTGCGGGTCGGACCGCCGAGGAAGGCGAAGAACTGGCCGCGCGCGAAGGGGCGCCGTAAGGCGAAGACATCCGAGGTCGCCGCACCTGTAGTGAGTCCGATCCCGATTGATGTTCCGCCCCGTCCTTCTCCCGTTGCATCGGCGGGGAAACCGGAACCGAAACCTGCGCACGAGAGAGCTACGACGCAATTGATCGCGTAACAGATTCAGTCCGCAACGAAGTCAAACGTTGTTCTGCCCCGTGACGATGGCGGGCGTTTTATGGTTGAAGGCATCCAGTCCGTTCCGCAAGTTGCATCCGCGCTGGTCCAGGCGCGAATCCTGTTCCTGATCATCCACGTCTTAGGCGTTGGCTGTTTTGGCTACATCATGGCCCGGCGGTTGGCGCCGCTATTCCGGGCGGAACGCGATCTTCGTTTTGACCGGCCATGGGAGCGTCTGGGGAAGGTTGGGAAATTCTGGCTGGGGCAATGGAGACATCCGCGATACCGGGGCGCCGGAATCATGCACATCCTAGTATTTGCGGGATTCATTCTTCTGGCGACCCGTGCCTTCGCTCTTGTCCTCGGTCTTGCCGACAGTGTGGCCGTACCAGAAAGCGTCGGACACATTTACGACGTCGTTAAGGACTACGCGACGACCATCGTTTTCCTCTGCATGGCAGTCGCGGTGTTTCGACGGCTGGTGCTCAAGCCGCCGCGATACGCAGTACCGACCAGATATGGCAAGGGCCATCCAGCGGACGCCGTCTTTCTATTAGCGCTGATTGCTCTATTGATGGTAGGCGACAGCTTGTTTGCGGCCAGCAAAGTGGCGTTCCAGGCGCAGCTTGGACAGAGAGAAGATTTCCTCGCGGTGCTGTCGCTGCCTTGGGCACTGAAACATGTGTTATTGTCGGCGTCTCTGCCGGCGTTACAGGAAATTCACTTCGGCGGATTCCTGCTGCACGATCTGACATTCTTCTTCCTTCTCTGCTACCGGCCCTTCGGAATTCAGTTCCACGTGGAAACGTCCTTATTCAGTGTGTTCTTCGCGAAGTTGGATCGCGGAACCCTGAAGCCGGTACGCTGGGGAGTTCCCGACGACCAACTGGAGCAGGTGAAGTCCTTCGGGGTGAAGACATTTGAAAACTTCACCTGGAAGCACATGCTGGACTTCTATTCCTGCGCCGACTGCGGACGATGCTCGGATAACTGTCCGGCCAACGCCGTGGGACGACCACTCTCTCCGCGGTTCCTCACCATCAAGGCCAGGGACTATGCGTTCCGGCACTACCCGATGTTCGGCAAGGCGACAAACGGTCAGGCGCTGATTGGAAATTTGTATGCGGAAGATGAAATCTGGTCGTGCACAACGTGTGGAGCATGCGAAGAGGAGTGTCCGCTGCTGGTGGAGTACATCGACAAGATCGTCGATTTGCGACGCGGCATGGTGGATGACGGCAACGTGCCGCAGTCGCTGCAAAAGCCGCTGAAGTCGCTGGAGAGCCGCGGGAACCCCTACGGGAAGATGGAGAAGAAGAAAGCGGACTGGGTCCGGAACAAAGAGTTCGAGCCCACCTGCAAGGTCAAGATCCTCGACGGGAAAAATGGCGCCGACACTTTGTACTTTGTCGACAGTATCACCTCCTACGACGACCGCATGCAGTCGATTGGCCGGGCCACGGTGAGGATCCTCGACCATCTCGGAGTGAATTTCGGAATTCTGGGCGGCGCGGAAAAAGACAGTGGGCACGAAGTCCGGCGTTTCGGCGAAGAGACGCTGTTCATGGCGCTGCGTGACGACAACGTGGAGGCCATCAAGGAGTCGGGTGTCCAGCGCATCGTCACTGCCGATCCTCATGCTTACAACGCGTTGAAGCACGATTACAAAGACATCCCGCCGGTTGAGCACATCAGCCAAGTCATTGCGCGCGAAGTGAAGGCCGGGAAACTCAAGTTCGAGCCTACGGACAACGGCTCGGTTTACACGTATCACGATCCCTGCTATCTCGGACGCCACAACCAGGTGTACGACGATCCTCGCGATGTGCTCGATGCCATCCCCGGCATGAAGCGAGTGGAGATGAAACGCTGTCGCGACCGCTCGTTCTGCTGCGGAGGTGGGGGCCTGATGCTGTTCTACGAGCCCAAAGAAGAACAGCGAATCGGTGTGAGGAGAGTCGAGATGGCCGCCGAGGCCGGGGCCAATGTGATTGTGACGGCGTGTCCGTTCTGCATGGTGAATATCGAAGACGCGATCAAGGTCGCCGGCCTGGAGGGCAAAATGACCGCGATCGACCTGGCGGAACTGGTCGACCAGCAGATCGCGCGTGAGGCTCCGAAGGAATCTGAAACCGCAGTTCTTGTTGGAGGATAACCGTGGAGATTCTAGTTTGCGCAAGACGAGTGCCTGATACATCGGAAAACGAGATCCAGATCAATCCCGCAGGAAACGACATTGAACGGGACGATCTCGTTTACTCAATCAACGAGTGGGACAACTACGCCGTCGAAGAAGCGTTGCAGATCGTGGCACGGGTTGGCGGCAGCGTCACCGTGGTCACCGTCGGCGGGCAGGACGACGAGGAGATCCTGCGCCGCGAGATGGCCATGGGCGCGACCCATGGCGTGCTGATCGCCGACGACGCTTTCGCGGGGTCGGACGCGAGAGGCATCGCGACCATCCTGAAAGCGTTTGTTCAGAAGGGCCGCTACGACCTGATCCTGACGGGCGTGCAGGCCGACGATGGCGGCGCGCAGGTGGGCGGAATGCTGGCGGCGATGCTGGATTATCCGTTTGCCTCTCTGGTTAACGGCATCGAAGTTCTCGACGCAAAGAAACTCAAAGTCACCCGCGAGATCGCCGGGGGCAACCGCGAAGTCAGTGAGATCGACTTGCCTTGTGTGCTCTCGATTCAGACGGGCATCAATGAGCCGCGCTACGTCGGGATGCGCGGCATCCGGCAGGTCGCCTCCGTTCCGATTCCAACGCCGAGCGCGGCGGAGCTGGGAATTGATCCAGCGACCGTCGGACATGCAGCGGCGAAAGTGAAGCGGGTCGATTACTTCGTGCCTTCGCTGGGTAAGGGCGCCGAAATGCTTGAGGGAAGCCGCGAGGAGAACATCGACAAGGTGATCGAGTTGCTTGCAGCCAAAGGAGGATTGAAATGACGGCTCGCATTTTTGCTTACATCATGCACAAAGCCGGCGTGGCCGATGATTCGGCGGCGGAACTTGTCGCTGCGGCGAAGAAGATCGATCCGGCTGCGCCTCCGACAGCGATTGTGATCGGATCCGGCGCAGACCTTGACACTGTTTGCGCCAGCGTTTGCGGCCTTTATGCAGAGGTCTGGAAGGTCGCCAGCGACGCCTTTGCCTACCCGAACGCCGAACTGATCCGCAGGGCGCTGGTGAAGGTGGTGCCGGCCGGGAGCGTCGTGCTTGTTCCTCATGAGCACTTCGGCATCGATCTCGCTCCCGGACTTTCCATCAAGCTGAACGCCGCGTTTGTTTCTGACGTGCTGTCCATTGATGGATCCGAGGGGGCGGATCTCAAGGTTGTCCGCCAGGAATTTGGAGGACAAGTCAGCACCCACGTGCGCTGCAATCTCTCGTCGGGCGCCGTGATCACGGTGCGTCCTGGTGCGTTCAAGGCGCTTGACGGCGCTCCCGTCGCGGGAAGTGTCGTCGACAAGTCCGGGGAAATTGGCGCATTGACCGCCGGGCGGCGCTACCTCGAAACCATCGCAGCCGAGGCAGGCGATGTCGACATCACGAAACATGCGGTTCTGGTTTCGGTCGGCCGCGGCATTCAGGAAAAGGACAACATCGGCATTGCGCACGAACTGGCCGAAGCTCTCGGCGCGGCGGTGAGTTGCTCACGGCCTGTGGTTGACGCCAAGTGGCTGGAGAAATCGCGCCAGGTGGGTTCGTCCGGCAAGACGGTCAAGCCGAAGGTCTATATCGCGTGCGGAATCAGTGGCGCGTTTCAGCACCTGGCCGGACTCAAAGGAAATCCGTTCATCATCGCCATCAACAAGAACCCCAAGGCACCGATTTTTCAGGTGGCGGATGTCGGTATTGTCGACGACATCCTGGAGTTCTTGCCCGAATTCACCAACAAAGTTCGTGAAATGCACAGCGTTTCCGTGAAATAGAGGACACCGCCATGATTGCCGCCAAGACCCTGAAACTTAGTTTGAAATCGCTGCGAGACTTTGCCAAGAAACAACTGCCTGACGAGAAGCTGATTGAGCTGGATGAAAAAGATGAATGCCCCATCGACATTGTGCGGCAGATGTGCGACCCGGACAAGCTTGGCATTCAACTCCTTTTAATTCCCGAAGAGTACGGCGGGATGGGCGGTGGCGCCTTCGATAACTACTTGGTTTGCGAAGAGATGGCGCGTATCGACTTGGGAGTGGCCACGACCGTATTCGCCACCTTCCTGGGAAGCGATCCCATCACTGTAGGCGCAACTGCTGACCAGAAGAAGCTATGGCTAGGCCGGATCGCCGACGAAGGTCTGATTTTCGCTTATGGCGCCACCGAGCCCGATGCCGGCAGCGACCTGGGTGCCCTGCGCACCACTGCCGATCGAGTGATGCGGGACGGCAAGATCGTGGGATACAAGATCAACGGTAACAAACAGTGGATCAGCAACGGTGGGATCGCGGGCGCCTACTGCATATTGGCCAACGCTCCAGCTGGTCCGAGCTGGTTCATCGTGGAAGCAGGGGTTAAGGGCTTCGCGCACGATGAGCCGGAAGACAAACACGGCATTCGCCTCAGCAACACGGCGGCGCTGGCGCTCAACGATGTGTATGTGGATGCTGACCGCCTCGTGGGCGGCGTTGAGGGTCAAGGGCTCCTGCAGGCACAAGCGGTGTTTGGATATACGCGCGTGATGGTAGCTGCATTTGGACTAGGAGGTGGATGGTCGGCGCTGGATCGCGCGATTCCGTATTCGACAAAACGTATCCAGGGTGGGGCGCCACTCTCAGAGAAGCAGGGATACACACACAAGTTGATCGTGCCGCACGTGGTCCATCTTGAAGCGGCTCGATCCTACCTGGAAGAGACAGCCGAGGGTCTGGACTCCGGTAAGCCAACGGGTAGCCTGAACACCGAAGGCGCGATTGCCAAATACATGGCGACCGAGGCCGGCAATGCCGCGGCCGAAGCCAGCATTCAGGCGCTCGGTGGATACGGATATACGCACGAGTACATGGTGGAGAAGATCAGCCGCGATGTTCGCATCACCTGCATTTATGAAGGCACGTCAGAAATCATGGAGATGACCATCAGCCGCGATCGCTGGCAGCTCCACCTCAAAACTCGCGGGCAGTACTACCACGACGAAGCGCGCAAGTGTGAAGCGCTGCACAAGAGCCATCCAGATGTGGGCGCCGACACAGCGGCACTGGGGCTGCATGCGCTGGCAGAAGTGATGGAGAAGGCGCGGATCGGGCGCTTGACCCGGCACCAGCACATTCTCTTGCGGATCGGGGAATGGATCGCCTACGCAGAGTGCGCGAGCTGCTTGTCACGGCGCGCCGCGCTGATGGCGGAAGGCAAGCTCAGTGAGAAAGCCAACCGTCGTTTCGATGCGATCGCGCTGGCGGGAATTGCCCGCGTTTTCGCGCGCGAGGCGGCTTTGAAGGTCGGCGAGGAAGGCTTGCGCATGGTGATGGGAGCGGGCGGCATTACGGAAGCTGAAATTCCGGCTTTCGAAACCGCTCTGGGATTGCCTGCCATTCATCGAGCACAGGCGGGCTTGCTCGCAGATATGGATTTGATCGCCGACACGCTCTACAACCGCACAGCGAAGGCCGCACAAAAGGCTGCCTAGTGGCGAACCAAATTTGATCAGCATCGGGCGGCTCGCCGGCCGGATGCTTTCGCAAATTGCAGGAGCATGGTCATGGAAAACACCGCACATCGTGCTATCGCGATCGTGGGCGTGGGAGCCGTATTACCCGACGCTCCTAACGCTGCCGCTTTCTGGGAGAACATCAAGAACGCCCGCTACAGCATCACGGAGGTGACGCCGGACCGATGGGATCCGACATACTACTACGACCCCGATCCTAAAGCGCCCGACAAGACGTATTCCAAGATTGGCGGCTGGGTGCGGGATTTCGTCTGGGATCCGATGAAGTGGCGGCTGCCTCTCCCGCCGCGCGTGGTGGACGCGATGGATGGAGCGCAGAAGTGGGCGATCGCCGCGACCCGCGAGGCGCTGGAGGATTACGGCTATCCCAAGCGGCCGCTGGATCTTGACCGCACCGCGGTCATCCTAGGCAACGCAATGGCGGGGGAGAAGCACTACCTCACTGCTCTGCGCGTGTTCTTTCCGGAATATGCGCACGAACTGGAGGGGATCGCGAGTTTCGCCGCTTTGCCTGAAGCGGTGCGAAGCGACATCACCCGCGAACTGCACGATCGCATGGGCCACCACCTGCCCGAGGTGACTGAGGACAGCATGCCCGGTGAGTTGGCCAACTGCATCGCCGGACGCATCGCCAACCTGTTCAACTTCCATGGCCCGAATTATGTGTGTGATGCGGCGTGCGCCTCGGCTATGGCAGCGATCAGTTCGGCCGCTGAGGGACTGATCGAGCACGACTTTGACGCGGTGGTCACGGGCGGCATCGATCGCAACATGGGCGCGCCCACGTTCGTGAAGTTCTGCAAAATCGGCGCACTCTCGGCAACCGGCACACGGCCCTTCGCCGAGGGAGCCGATGGTTTTGTCATGGGCGAAGGCGCGGCAATTTTTCTGATGAAGCGACTCGCCGACGCGGAACGGGATGGCGACAAAGTCTACGCGGTACTGCGCGGCATGGGCGGATCGAGCGATGGGAGGGGAAAGGGCATCACGGCCCCCAACCCGGTGGGGCAGAAATTCGCTGTCGAGCGTGCCTGGCAGAACGCCGGATTGTCACCGGCGACCGTGACTCTGATTGAAGGGCACGGCACCTCGACGCGCGTCGGGGACGTTGTTGAAGTGCAGAGTCTTGTGGATACGCTGAGCGGCTTCCATCTTCCTGCCGGTTCGGTGGCGCTGGGATCGGTCAAGTCAAACATCGGTCATCTCAAAGGCGCGGCTGGAGCGGCCGGACTATTGAAAGCGTCGCTGGCACTGCACCACAAAGTCCTCCCGCCCAGTGTGCACGGCGAGCATCCGAATCCCGACATCGACTTTGCCCACTCGCCGCTGTATGTGAACACAACTCTGAAGCCGTGGACGATGCCGGCGGATGGCGTGCGGCGCGCAGGTTTGAGCGCGTTCGGATTCGGTGGCACCAATTTCCACGCGGTTCTTGAGGAGTACATTCCCCACCGGCTAAACGGCAACGGCAAGCGGACGGTTGCCGTCGGCGAGGTCTCCCCTGCTGTGATGAATGAGGCGAATATGAATGCGAAAGGTACTTCCCAGGTCTTTGCATCTTCTTATAAGGCCCCTCTGCGAGGCGCACTGGTGATTGGCGCCGATTCGGAGGCCGCGCTCGGCGACCGTTTGCGCGGTGTGCAGAAGGAAGCCCAGGCAGGCCGAGTTCCCGCGCTGGCTGCCCCGGCAGAGGCTGATCTGCGCGCGCCTGAGCGGTTGGCCATCGACTATGCCGATGCTGGCGATCTGGCTGCCAAGGCGACCGCCGCGCTTAAAGGACTTGCTGCGAATCAACCGGCGATGTGGAAAGCGCTGCGAGCGCAAGGTATCTTCCGCGGACGTGGCCCCGCTCCGAAGCTGGCGTTCCTGTATACCGGGCAAGGTTCGCAATACGTGAACATGCTCAAGCCCATTCGCGCGGCCGAACCGATCGTAGCCGAAATGTTTGCCGAAGCCGACCGCATCATGACGCCTGTTCTCGGCAAGCCTCTTACTGAATTCATCTACGTTGATCCGAACGATCCCAAGGCCGTAGCCAAGGCGGATGACGATCTGCGCCAGACGGAAATCACCCAGCCGGCAGTTATGGCGATTGATATGGCGATGACCAGGCTGCTCGCGGCTTATGGCATCACACCCGATTTCACCATGGGGCACAGTGTCGGCGAATACGGCGCACTAATTGGCTCGGGTGCGCTTCCCTTCGCGGATGCGCTGGAAGCGGTCAGCGCCCGCGGCCGCGGCATGACGCAGGTCGCGGTGAAGGATAAGGGCCTGATGGCGGCAGTGTTTGCGCCGCTCGAGGAAGTCGAGCGCACCCTGAAAACCATTGACGGATACGTGGTGATCGCCAACATCAACAGCGAGCACCAGACCGTCATCGGGGGCGCTACTCAGGCGGTCACGCAAGCCATCGAGGTTTTCCAAAAAGCGGGCTTTGAGGTGGCGCCTTTGCCAGTCAGCCATGCATTCCACACGTCGATTGTGGCCGGGGCGAGCGAGCCGCTACGGGCAGTGCTTGAGCGTCTGCATCTGGAATCGCCACGCGTGCCTATCGTCGCGAACATAACGGGCGAGTTTTATCCCACGGGGCCGAACGTCGTGCCTCAGATGTTGGACATCCTCGCGAAACAAGTTGCTGCTCCTGTGCAATTCGTTAAGGGCCTGCGCACGCTCTACAACGCAGGCGCGCGTGTTTTCGTTGAAGTTGGGCCGAAGAAGGCCTTGCAGGGATTCGCCGAAGACGTGCTCGGTGGCAAGGGTGATGTGCTGGCTCTCTTTACCAACCATCCGAAGTTCGGCGACATCCCTTCATTCAACCAGGCGTTGTGCGGGTTGTATGCGGCCGGATTGGGACGCGGACAAGCCGAAGCAAAGCCCGGCATGGCGCTCAACCCCCCCGCTTCCGTTGCGGTTCCGCTGCCTGCGGAACAACAACGAGTCGCATCCGTGGCACCAGCCACGGCCACAACCGCAGTCACGCCCGTAAACGGCGATCGCTACGTTGAACTCGGACGCATGTTTGCTGATGTTTTGGAGCGCGGCTGGCAGATGTACCGTGGGAAAGAGAATTTCCCCACCAGCACGACGGTCGCGATTACGGGAGCGGCTCTGGGTCTGCCCGGAACCGAGCATGTTTTCGATGATGCCAACGTCGGCCGCATTCTCCGTGGCGACCAGTTTATCGATGCCATCCCGGCGCGGTTCCGTCGCGCCATGCTCGACAAACACATTACCCGTCTTGTCAAAAGTGACAATGGCGGACCCACATTCGAGACCATCAATAACGTTGGAGACGTGATCAAACTGGCTGGCCGCGGTGGAGCTTTCGACCTGGAGAATGAATTCGGAGTTTCTGCCGATCGCCTGGCCGCTCTCGACCGCGTTACCCAGTTGGCGATTGCGGTGGGCCTCGACGCATTGCGCGATGCCGGCATCCCGCTGGTCATGCGCTACAAGACCACCAGCAAGGGCACGCAGTTGCCCGACCGCTGGGGATTGCCCGATGCCATGCGTGACGACACCGGCGTCATCTTCGCTTCCGCGTTCCCCGGCTGCGACTCTTTCGCCGACGACATGTCGAGGTACTTCACTGACCACAGCCGGCGCGAGCAGCTAGCCCTGCTGGAAAGCCTGCGCGCCAGAGTGAATGGCAACGGGCATGCCACTGTGGAAGCGGAAATTGATCGGCGAACTGAAGAATTGCGGGACCTGATTGAGAGGGATCCGTATGTCTTCGACAGGCGTTTCCTGTTCCGAGTTCTGCCCATGGGACACTCGCAGTTCGCCGAATTCATCGGCGCGCGCGGCCCGAACACCGCCATCAATGCGGCTTGCGCGAGCACCGCTCAGGCGGTATCGCTTGCTCAAGACTGGATTGGCGCCGGTCGTTGCCGCAGGGTGATCGTGATCTCGGCGGACGACGTCACGTCCGACCACATGATCGAGTGGTTCGGCGCGGGTTTCCTCGCTACTGGAGCCGCGGCGACCGACGAGGTGGTCGAAGAAGCCGCCATCCCCTTTGACCGTCGGCGTCACGGCATGGTGATGGGCATGGGCGCTGCCGGACTGGTGGTCGAGAGCGCGGAAGCGATGCGGGAACGCGGAATCCAGCCGATCTGCGAGGTGTTGAGCGCAGTCACCGGCAACAGCGCGTTCCACGGCACTCGCCTCGATGTTCAGCATATCTCGCAAATGATGGAAGACCTGGTTTCCCAAGCTGAAGCCCGGCATGGGATCCGGCGCCGGGATATCGCGCCGCGTACCGTGTTCGTCTCGCATGAAACCTACACGCCCGCGCGCGGGGGGAGTGCGTCGGCTGAAATTCATGCCCTGCGCCACGTTTTCGGCAACGTTGCCGACCAGATCGTGATTGCCAACACCAAGGGTTTCACAGGTCATGCCATGGCGACTGGCATTGAAGAGGTCGTCGCGGTCAAGGCATTGGAAACCGGATGTGTGCCGCCGGTCTCGAACTTTAAAGAGGTCGATCCGGAGTTGGGCACGTTGAACTTGTCCAAGGGGGGCGCGTATCCGGTCGAGTATGCGTTGCGCCTCGGCGCGGGATTCGGCTCTCAGATCAGCCTGACCCTCTTTCGTTGGGTCGCGACCAAGGACGGCGCGCGCCGCAGCCCGAATTCTCTGGGATATGCCTACCGCATCGTGGACAACGACGCATGGAAGGCATGGCTGAGCCGCATGGCCGGGTATCCGACCGCAGATCTGGAAGTTGTTCACCGCACGCTGCGCGTCAAAGACCAGGGGGCCGCCGCGCAGTTTGCTACCGACGCTGCGGAATCGCGAGTGATGCCAGAACAGGTCGCGGCCCCTTCGCCGCAACCGCCGATCCCGCCGCCGACGTTAGTGAAAGCACCTTCTCCAGTGGCTCCAATTGTCGGCGTCGTTCCTGAAATGAGAGTAGCGGTTCCGTCATCCGCGCCGACTGCTCCTCCAACGCTGAAACCTGTTCCTTCCGGTGATGTGGTGAAAGGGCGAGTGCTGGCTCTGGTCGCCGAGAAAACAGGCTATCCGGTGGACATGCTCGATCTGGATCTCGATCTCGAAGCGGATTTGGGTATTGACACCGTCAAGCAAGCCGAAATGTTCGCCACAATTCGCGAAGCGTATGGCATTCCTCGCGACGACAAAATCAAGCTGCGAGACTTCCCGACTTTGGCGCATGTCATCGGCTTTGTGCGCGACAGACGGCCGGAACTCGGCTCCGAAGCGTCCTCGGTTCCGACAGTTGCGGTTAAGAAAGATGACGTCAAAGTCGAGCCACGAGCGCCCGTGGCTGTCACGGCGAAAGCCGGCGATGCCGTGAAAGAACGCATCCTCGCGCTGGTCGTGGAAAAGACCGGGTACCCGAGTGACATGCTCGACCTTGATTTGGATCTCGAAGCCGATCTTGGCGTCGACACCGTAAAGCAGGCGGAGATGTTTGCCGCGATTCGCGAAATCTACAGCATCCCTCGTGATGAAGACCGCAAGCTGCGCGACTACCCCACACTGGCGCACGTGATCCGGTTTGTGTATGAGAAGCGTCCGGATCTGGTCGTGGCTTCGCCGACTGCCACCGAGAATCCCGCTCCGACACCGGCTGCCGTCCCAGCACCCGTACCAACGGTTGCGGAGAAAGCCGCACCTGCGGCTCCGCTTCCCGCAGCCGTGGCGCAAACAGGCGTCGACGATTCCGTCAAGGAACGGATCCTGACGCTAGTAGTAGAGAAGACGGGTTATCCCAGGGAGATGCTCGATCTGGATTTGGACCTCGAAGCCGATCTTGGCGTCGATACCGTGAAGCAGGCGGAAATGTTCGCGGCCATCCGGGAGATCTACAACATTCCGCGCGATGAGAACCGCAAGCTGCGCGACTACCCGACGCTGGCGCATGTGATCCGATTCGTTTATGAGAAGCGGCCTGACTTGATGGCGCCTGTGGCGCCGCCTCCGAAGAAAGCGCCCGCGTCCGCATCCGTTCCTGTTCCCGCCGTGACACCTGTATCACTTTCCGTGGCAGGGCCAATCGCGAGTCCTCCAGTGACCGACGAGTTCATCAAAGAAAAAGTCCTCGCCATCGTGGCCGAGAAGACCGGTTATCCGAAAGAGATGCTCGACCTAGACCTCGATCTTGAAGCCGATCTTGGCATTGACACCGTCAAGCAAGCGGAGATGTTCGCATCTGTGCGAGCGGCGTTCAACATTCCGCGCGATGCGGAACTGAAGCTGCGCGACTTTCCGACTTTGGCCCACGTCATCAAGTTTGCGCACGACCGGCGACCTCGGACGACAGCGAGCGTTGAACCCATCGCTGCGCAACACGGAATTCAACTCCCCCAGACTGCAATTCCCGTGCCGGCGCATCACCAAGTCGCCCTGGCCAGCTTCGAGGCTGCGGATCGTGTTCCTCGGCGTGTGCCGGTGCCGACCCTGCGTCCACCGCTGGCTATGTGCAAAGCAACCGGAGTGAAGCTTGAGACCGGGCGTCGGGTGGTGGTCATGCCTGATAAGGGTGGAGTTGCCGGGCCCCTCGCACAACGCTTGAAGACGATGGGCGTAGAAGTCCTAAGCATTGAAGGCACTCCCGCCGCGGACGAACTGGCAAGCAAGCTGAAGACGTGGCTGGCCGCCGGCTTGATCCATGGAGTGTACTGGCTGCCGGCCCTCGACTATGAAGGCCACCTCACAGAGATGGACGCCGCCAGCTGGCATGAAGCGGTGCGGGCGCGGATCAAGTTGTTCTACGCCACTATGCGCAGCCTGTACGATCAAGTGGGGCTGCCGGGCACCTTCCTTGTGTCGGCGACGCGCCTCGGCGGACAACATGGCTACGACGAGGCGGGCGCCGTTGCGCCTCTTGGTGGTGGCGTAACAGGCTTCACCAAGACCTATAAACGCGAGCGCATGGATGCACTCGTCAAAGCGATTGACTTCGAACCCGCACGGAAGGCAGCCGATGTCGCCGATATCCTCATCGAGGAGACGCTGCGCGATCCGGGCGCGGTCGAGATCGGCTACAAAAATGGACTGCGCTGGACCATTGGTTTACAGGAACAGCCCGCGGCGGACGGCCAGTCCGGTCTAAACCTCGACCGCAATAGCGTCTTTCTGATCACCGGCGCGGCGGGCAGCATCGTCTCCGCGATTACGGCTGATCTGGCTGCTGCTTCGGGCGGTACGTTCTATCTGCTCGACCTGGTGCCTGAGCCCGATCCAAACAATCCGGATCTCAAGCGTTTCTTGATCGATAGAGACGGTCTCAAACGTGAACTGTTCGCGCGTATCCAGGCACGCGGCGAGCGGGCCACTCCAGCGCTGGTGGAGAAGGAACTGGCAGGACTGGAGCGGGCGCAGGCAGCGCAGAGCGCCATCGACGCCGTACGAAAGGCCGGAGGAACGGCACACTACTTCAGCGTAAACCTGACGGACGGCGACGCGGTGACGAAGATCGTCAGCCGGATCCGCGAAAATCACGGCCGTGTCGACGTACTCCTGCACGCGGCCGGTATCGAACGCAGCCACGCACTGCCGGACAAAGACGCGCGCGAGTTTGACCTGGTCTTTGACGTGAAGAGCGACGGCTTCTTCCATCTCCTGCGCGCGATCGGAAACACGCCGCTCGCGGCAACTGTAGCGTTCAGTTCGATTGCTGGAAGATTTGGCAATCCGGGCCAAACGGATTACAGCTCCGCCAATGATCTGCTGTGCAAGATCAGTTCGAGTTTCCGGACAACTCATCCCGCAACCCGTGCTATCGCCATTGATTGGACAGCCTGGGGCGGGATCGGCATGGCTACGCGTGGCTCCATTCCCAAAGTCATGGAGGCCGCAGGAATCGACATGTTGCCGCCCGAAGCGGGCGTTCCGATGATCCGCCGGGAACTGACTATGGGCGGCACACGGGGAGAAGTTGTGATCGCGGAGCGGCTCGGCATTCTGCTCAATGAATGGGATGCCACCGGCGGACTGGATCCATCGACGGTGGAGATTCTCATGGAGAAACATCCTGCAGGGCCGATGATCGGCAAGATCGCCAGCGTCGGGCTGCAGCGCGGTTTCACTATGGAGAAAACGCTCGACCCAAAGGTACAGCCATTCCTGCACGATCACCAGATCGACGGCACGCCGGTGCTGCCCGGCGTCATGGGCATTGAGGCCTTTGCCGAGGCTGCTTCCCACCTGCTTCCTGGCTGGCAAGTCGACGCCGTGGAGGATGTGAATTTCCTGGCGCCGTTCAAGTTCTATCGGAACGAGCCGCGTACTGTAACCGTGGAAACTGCAATTCGTCCGCAGGGCGACGCGCTAGTGGCAGAGTGCCGTCTGATTGGCGTCCGTCCACTACCGAACCAAGCCGAACCGCAAGTCGTCACGCACTTCACGGCGCGGGTGCGGCTCACGAAACAGCCGCATGGTGCCGCGACCGTGCCCGCGCTGGGAACGCCCGCTGGCCACGTCATTGAAGCTGGCGAAATCTATCGTCTCTATTTCCATGGCCCTGCTTATCAGGTTGTGGAGCGAGCATGGTGGGACGGGAACCGGATCGTCGGGCTGATGTCTCAGGGCTTGCGCAACAATCATCATCCCTCTGAACTGCACACGGCGATGGCGCCCAGAGTGATTGAGCTCTGCTTCCAAACTGCCGGGCTTTGGGAAATGGGTGTGCAAGGCCGCATGGGTCTACCGCAGCAGGTTCATCAAGTATTGATGCTACGAAACCCGGACATCGCCGAAGGGCGGTTGTATTCGGTTGTCATCCCTTATCCCGATCGGAGATGTTTCGATGCAGAAGTTGTGGACACAAAAGGGAACTGCTACCTCCGTCTCAGCGGTTATCGCACGGTGGCCGTTCCTAGCGCGGTCGATGCCGAGGGTTTGAAAGTGCTGCAATCCCTCATGTCAGGCGAAGGCGTCCTGGCAGCCTGACGAACGAAATCTGATCGGAGCAGCGATCTGTTCATCGGAGCGCTTATGCAGACTGAATTTCAACGGGTAGCCATCATCAATCGCGGCGAAGCGGCCATGAGATTTATCCACGCCGCGCGGGAATTCAATCTGGAACATGGGACAGGGCTGTGCACGATCGCGCTGTTCACGGACCCGGATCGCCACGCCATGTTCGTGCGCGAAGCGGATGAGGCAGTGTCTCTCGGGGCGGCTCATCTCATTGATCCCAACACCCATCACTCCAAGTGCAGTTACGTCGACTATGGACGGATTGAACGGGCGCTGACGGCCGCCCGCGCAGACGCGGTCTGGGTGGGATGGGGTTTTGTGGCGGAGCACGCCGAATTTGCCGACCTGTGTCGCGAGCTTGGGATCGTCTTCATCGGGCCGGATGGCGATGTGATGCGGCGTCTCGGCGACAAAATTGCCTCCAAACTTCTGGCGGAGCGAGCTCAGATACCGGTCGCCCCGTGGAGCGGCGGGCCGGTGGATACGCTCGACGACGCACTCCATCATGCTGAGCGGCTGGGCTATCCGCTGTTGGTCAAAGCGACGGCGGGAGGCGGCGGGCACGGAATTCGCCGGGTGCACAGTGCCAGCCAGCTTCCGGAAGCCTTTGAAAGCGCGCGGAGCGAAGCTTTCAAGGCCTTCGGGAATCCGACCGTTTTCATGGAGCAACTACTGCAAGGCGCTCGTCATGTTGAGGTCCAAGTCATTGCCGATCATTACGGCACGACATGGGCAGCCGGGGTGCGCGACTGCACCATCCAGCGCCGACATCAGAAGATCCTTGAAGAAGCGCCGTCTCCGGCGCTGTCGCCAGGACAAGGTCGCGCGCTGCGCGAGGCTGCCGTGCGCCTGAGTCAGGCGGCCGGCTATCACAATGCCGGAACCGTGGAATTCCTCTATCAGCCTGACACGCAACGTGTTTCATTCATGGAAATGAATACTCGGTTGCAAGTTGAGCATCCGGTGACGGAATGCACGACCGGGCTCGATCTGGTCAAGCTCCAGATTCACGTGGCGCGCGGTGGACGACTCGAAGGACCGCCGCCGCATACCACAGGCCACGCCATCGAGGTGCGTCTCAACGCCGAGGATGCCGACAACGGCTTTGCCCCGGCGCCCGGCACGATTGAGCGTTTCAGGATCCTGAGCGGTCCAGGTGTGCGCATTGATACCGGCGTGGCGGAAGGAGATTCAGTTCCCGCGGAATTTGACTCGATGATCGCGAAGGTCATCGCCTTTGGTCATGACCGGAAAGAGGCGCTTTCCCGGCTGCAACGGGCGTTGCGCGAAAGTGTGGTGGTCATCAAAGGCGGCGCCAGCAACAAAGCGTTCCTATTGGAATTGCTGAACCGGGATGAAGTGCAACGCGGTGTAGTGGACGTCGGATGGCTGGACCGCTTGGCGAGCAGCGGTGAACATGTCTCGCGACGTCACGCTGACATTGCCTTGTTCGCTGCGGCGATCGAAGCCTACGATGCGGAGCTGGAAATCGAACGGAAGCAATTTTATGCCTCGGCCGCGCGCGGCCGGCCCCAGGTTCGAAGCGCGATCGGCAGGACGGTCGCCTTGCGTTATCGCGGACAGTCCTATGCGCCCAAAGTCTATCGTCTCGACACCCGGCGATACCGGGTTCAGGTGGACGCAGCGCGGGCCGACGTTGATATCGACCGACTTGGGCCCTTTGAGTATTGGCTTATTTGCCGCGGGCAACGTTTCCACATGGTCTCGGTAGTCCAGGGCCTCACCTGCCATATTGAAGTGGACGGTGTGTCACACCGCATTGACCGCGACGACGGTGGAGTCGTGCACGCCCCGGCGCCGGCGGTGGTCGTTTCCATCGCCGTGAAGCCCGGTGATCAGGTCGCCTGCGGCGACCGTCTGGCAGTACTGGAAGCAATGAAGATGGAGATGGAGATCGTCGCGCCATTTTCCGGAAAAGTTCGGTGTGTGCTGGTGATCCCCAATGTCCAGGTCGACACCGGCGCCCCACTCCTGCAAGTTGATCCGGTGGCCAGCGACGAAACGGAGGTGGCGGCTGGCCGGATCGTCTTCAACGGGTCCCACGTCTCAGCCGGGGGCAGCGCTGCCGTTTCTGAGTGCCGAGAAAACCTGCGGCAGCTGCGCCAGTTGATGCTGGGCTTCGATGTCGAGTCGGCCCACATGACGCGGCTCCTCTCGGAATGGGGACGGAACAATCCCACGGATGCTGAGGATCTTAGAAAGGAAGAGAATGAAATTCTCAGCATTTTCGTCGATATCTGCTCGCTATTCCAGCGTCAACCGACGATAGACGATCCCATTGCCGGTCAAGCGCCCAGCGCTGAGGCGTACCTGTTCTCTTATCTGCACATGCTCGAGACTCGCGGCGAGGCATTGCCGCCGACGTTTGTCGATTCCCTGCGCCGGGCATTGGCCCACTACGGTCTGACATCGCTCGACAGGACTCCCGAACTCGAAGACAGCCTGCTTTGGATCTGCAAGTCCCACCAGCGCGTGGAGCAGCAAATCGCATCGATTCTGTTTCTGCTCGAACGGCGGCTGGGACGGAGCGCGGACGCGTCAATTCAGGATGACGACGCTTTCCATGCGCTCCTTGACCGGATCATCTTCATTACACGCGAACCATTTCCCGCCGTCAGCGACCTGGCCCGTGAGGTGCAGTATCGCTATTTCGATCAGCCATTTTTCGAGCAGGCGCGGAAGCAGGTGTACGAGCAGGTGGAACACCACCTCGCCGAACTCGCTGCGCGCCCAGAAGCCACCAACCGGCATGAAAGAATTCGCGCTCTGGTGGAATGTCCGCAGCCGCTTGTAGGTTTGTTCGCCAGCAAGTTCGCGGATGCGTCTCCTGATCTGCTCCAACTGATGCTGGACGTGCTGACCCGGCGATACTACCGGATTCGGATGCTCACGGATCTTCATTCCTGGGTAGAGCAGGGAAAGTGTTACGTGTGGGCCGAATATGAGCATCACGACAAACGCACACACATCCTTGCCACCCATGCTGACTACCCGCATCTTACGGAGGCAGCGCGGGAACTATTTCCGCTGATCGCGGAGATTCCGCCCGATCAAGACATCGTGATTGATTTCTACGTCTGGCGTTCCGGCGCGCTCGGCGATCCGGACGCAACGCAGCAGGATGTTCGCTCGGTGCTCAACGAGGCCGGCTTCCCCCGCCCGATCCGGCGCATTGTGGTCGCGATCGGCGGCCCGGGCCGAAACAACGGCAGCGGCGGCTTGCAGCACTTCACCTATCGTCCGAGCAACGGCACGTATGAAGAGGAGAAATTCTTCCGCGGACTCCATCCCATGATGGGAAAGCGGCTGCATTTCTGGCGGCTCAACAATTTCAACATTGAACGTCTGCCGTCAGTGGAAGACGTATATGTTCTGCGCGGTGTTGCTCGCGACAATCCGAGCGATGAGCGCCTGTTCGTTTGCGCGGAAGTTCGTGATCTGACTCCGGTGCGGGACGATGCTGGACGGATTGTGCAGCTGCCGCATCTGGAGCGCATGTTTGCAGAAGCGCTGGCGGCTATCCGGATGTTTCAGTCGCATCGCAAACCTCACGAGCGGCTCTGGTGGAATCGGATCCTGCTTTACGTGTGGCCGCCACTCGCCCTTAAACCGGATGAATTGAATGACATTGTAGAGAGATTGCTCCCCGCCACCGAGGGCCTGGGACTGGAGCAGGTCGTGGTGCGGGCGCGGATTCCCAATCCGGAGACTGGCGAACTGCGGGATATGGTTGTGCGCATCTCGAGCCCCGGAGGCAGCGGTTTGCTGATCACCTTCCGTCCTGCCAACAAGCTGCAACCGATCAGGCCACTGCCCGAATATGACCAGAAAGTCGTCCGCTTGCGGCGACGCGGGCTTATCTACCCATACGAAATCATCAAAATGCTCACCCCGGCGGCGGATGACTCGCGTGCCGAATTTCCTCCCGGCAGTTTTGTCGAGCACGATCTCGGCCCCGAGGATCGGCTGGTTCCTGTCGACCGACTCTATGGGCAAAACAAATCCAACATCATCGCGGGAGTGATTCGCAATTTTACCGCCAAGTATCCGGAAGGGATGACCCGGGTGGTGTTGTTAGGAGATCCCGGCAAGGATCTAGGCGCGCTGGCCGAATCCGAGTGCCGGCGGATCATCGCTGGCCTGAATCTGGCTGAGGAAATGGGCGTGCCCCTGGAGTGGTTCCCCATCTCGGCCGGGGCCAAAATCTCGATGGACAGTGGGGTAGAAAACATGGACTGGATCGCCCGCGTCCTGCGGCGCCTGATCGAGTTCACCCAAGGCGGCGGCGAAGTGAACCTGCTGATCAACGGGATCAATGTCGGCGCGCAGCCGTACTGGAACGCTGAAGCGACCATGCTCATGCACACCCGGGGCATTCTGGTCATGACGCCCAAAGCGGCGATGGTGCTCACGGGTAAGCGCGCACTGGATTACTCGGGAGGGATCTCGGCGGAAGACAACGAGGGGATCGGAGGCTACGACCGCATTATGGGTCTCAACGGGCAGGCGCAGTATTGGGCCCGCGACATCAATGAAG
>Ga0335076_10000120_pt1 | contig 64388 bp, 61 predicted proteins | sample Lox_Sample_25_FD_206717 | JGI IMG/M metagenome (GOLD analysis project Ga0335076, IMG submission 206717) | Soil microbial communities from Loxahatchee National Wildlife Refuge, Florida, United States - Lox_Sample_2.5 | ecosystem: Environmental > Terrestrial > Soil > Wetlands | place: USA... | reverse complement strand
CAGCCCGGTGGAAATATGTTGCCATCTACTACGTCATAGCCTGCGGAACCACGTGGGCCGTTTGGGCGCCGATGGTCCTGGGCCAAAACGGGCTCCGATGGCTACCCATCGCACCGTCGCTCCTTGTTTTTGCCAGCCTGGGGACGCTGGGACCGCTGGTTGGTTGTTTTGTTGCTCATCGACTGCAGACCGGAAATTGGCGTGCTGTGCGCCTTTTGCCGCAACGGAATTTGCGTCTGCTGTGGCTGCTCTTTGGGCCGATGGTAATCGTCTTCTGTTTCCTGTTTGTGTTCCCGGCGCTGCGCGCTCAAAGCAGCCCCGCTTCGTGGCACTGGCACTTCGGCGTGTTCCCGGAAATGTTTGCCGTGATGCTCTCCTACAGTCTTCCAGGCGGGCCATTGTGTGAGGAATTCGGCTGGAGAGGGTTCCTTCAGGCGCGTTTGCAGGAGTCCCTGCCGCCGTGGATTGCGGCCATCGTGGTCGGGATGATGTGGGCCGTTTGGCATTGGCCCTTGTTTCTGATTCGAGGGTGGAGTTCCGCCACCCCGGCAGTTTTTCTATTCGTGCTGACGGGTGTTTCCCTGGTCATGGCGTTTGGTTTTAATGCGTCCGGAAAATCAGTGGTAGTAGCCATTCTCATGCACTCCGCATTCAACACCTCCGGAATGTTCGGCGACCGCTTCACCGCAGGCACACCGATGCGCGAGCATCCGGCCCCCGAATGGTTTATTGGCTTGGCTTTCTGGCTGGTGGGAGGGCTGCTGATATTCGCTAGTCGCGGGAGACTGGGCAAGGACGGAAGTTGAATCTTTCGGCTGTGATGGATCGTTGAGTGCGGCGCACGGGTTCCTTGTGCCCCTTCCTCCCGCTGTCATCCTGAGCGAAGTATGAATTTCGCGAAAGCGAGATTCATACGTAGTCGAAGGACCCCTATCGCTTCAACACAAAGAGGTAGTAGCAGGGAGTTCTCACAATGCCGTAAGCATCGGGAGAATTCCTCACAGCAGCCCGATATCTTTGAGCGGGGTAGGGGTCCTTCGACTCCGCAACAGCTTCGCTGCGCGAAGCCGTTGCTGCGCTCAGGATGACAAGCTTAAAGATAGCGGGCCTGAAAAGTTGAAGGCATTACTTCGTGATGGCGGCCCCGAAGACGATGATGGCTCCGCGCGAACGCGGAGCCATCAAGAAAGCCGTAGTGCAAGGCACTCTGTCATTTCCAGTATCGAGATCCCCGCACTGGGTGTCAAGTTACTTTTTGTTTGAGGAGATATCTCTGCATTTTCGGCCACCCTTCCTCCTCTGTCATCCTGAGCGAAGTATGAATTTCGCGAAAGCGAGATTCATACGTAGTCGAAGGACCCCTATCGCTTCAACACAAAGAGGTAGTAGCAGGGAGTTCTCACAATGCCGTAAGCGTCGTGAGAATTCCTCACATCACGGGACGAGTAGGAGAAAGTACTTCCCACGCAAAAAATCTGACGGTCTGGTGGACCGGATGGATGAGGCCGCCTCGCCTGAAAGAGGCCTTCCTGAGACCTGACACCTGTGACCCGAGACCTGCCTCTCACTCCCACTCAATCGTCCCCGGCGGCTTCGACGTCACGTCATACACCACCCGGTTCACCCCGCGCACTTCATTCACGATCCGGTTCGAAATCGTCTTCAGCACTTCATACGGCAGCGGGACCCAGTCGGCGGTCATGCCGTCTTCGGAGTGGACGGCGCGGATCGCGCACGTGTACGCGTACGTCCGCTGGTCTCCCATCACGCCCACCGACATCACCGGCAGCAGCACGGCGAACGACTGCCAGATCTTCTGATAGAGCCCAGCCTTCTTGATCTCGCCAACGACAATGTCATCGCACTCGCGCAACAAATCGGCCCGCTCCCCAGTCACCTCGCCCAGAATCCGCACCGCCAGCCCCGGCCCCGGAAACGGCTGCCGTTGCAGGATGTCCTCGGGCATGCCGAGATCGCGCCCGATCCGCCGGACTTCATCTTTAAACAAATCTTTCAGCGGCTCAATCAGCTTCAGCTTCATCTTCTCCGGCAGCCCGCCCACGTTGTGGTGCGACTTGATCACCTCCGACGGGCCGCGCACCGAGCGCGACTCGATCACGTCCGGATACAACGTCCCCTGCACCAGCCACTCTACGTGCCCTTCTTGTTTCTCGATGCGGTGCGCCTCGTCATCAAACACCGCAATGAACTCCGCCCCAATGATCTTCCGCTTCTTCTCCGGATCGGTCACGCCCGCCAGCTTGTGCAGAAACCGGTCACTCGCGTCCACCGCGACCAAATGCAGCCCCAGTTTGTCCCGCAGGTTCTGCTGCACTTTCTCGAACTCGTTCTTGCGCAGAACGCCGTTGTTGACAAAAACGCAAGTCAGCCGTGATTTCCCCGAAGCATCGCGCATAGCGCGATCCACCAACACCGCCGCCACCGAAGAATCAACCCCGCCCGAAAGTGCACAGATCGCCCGCCCCAGGCCCACTTGCTGTTTCACGGCGGCCACCGTTGCATCAATAAAATGCTGCCCGGTCCAAGTCGGCGAGGCCCCACAAATCTTCAAAGCGAAATTCCGCAGGATGTCCGCGCCCAGCGGGGTGTGATGCACTTCAGGATGAAACTGCACCGCCCAGAATTTCTTCTCAGGATTCTCAACCGCTGCAACGGCACTCGCCGTTTTGGCCGTCAAAGAAAATCCCGGCGGCAACTCCTCCGCCGAATCGCCATGCGACATCCAGACCGACAGCACTTTGGGTAGGCCTTCAAACAGCTGCGACTCCGCCACCCGCTCGACGGTCGCATGTCCATACTCGCGCTTGGCCGCCGGACGCACCTTCCCACCCAGCGCATACACCATGAACTGCAGCCCGTAACAAATCCCCAGCACCGGCACGCCCAGCTCGAACACTCTCTTGTCCGAGTGCGGCGCGCCCGCGTCGTAAACCGAAGATGGTCCGCCTGACAAAACAATCCCCACCGGCGAATAGCTGCGAATCTCGTCGAGCGAAGCGTTGAAGGGCAGGACGACAGAAAAGACTTTGTTTTCACGGATGCGGCGCGCAATCAGCTGTGAATACTGCGCCCCGAAGTCGAGGACAACGATGGATTGGGTTTCCACGGATGAGTGTCTCAGATTCCGAGGCTCGGCGCAAATTTGCTACCGGCTGGCTTCGAGTTCCGTGCTACGAGCCTCGAGCAGCCCGTTGCGCCGATTGGCCGGATCAAGAACTCTGAACCGCGGAGGGCACAGGGACACAGAGGAAATCAAGGTTCCCCCGTGTTCCTCCATGTCCCCGTGGTTACCGGTCTTTGCCGCGAGCTCATCGAACCACAACATTCACCAGCTTCTTCGGCACCACGATGACCTTGACGACCTGCTTACCGGCAATCGCCGTCCGCACTTTTTCGTCGGCCAGCGCGGCTTGCTTTACGTCCTCGTCGGTAGCCGTGGCTGGCACCACGACTCTGCTGCGCAGCTTCCCGTTGATCTGCACCGGAATCTCAATCTCTTCTTCCGCGGCAAGTTCCGGATCGTACTTCGGCCACGGCGCCTTCAACAAACTGCCTTTCTCGCCGATCATCTCCCACAACTCATGCGCCAGATATGGCGCCAAGGGCGCGATCAGCATCGCAATATCTTTCTGCACTTCGTAGACAAGCGACGCGGGAATTGCCACCTTGGATTCCTCAATGCCATACACCGCGTTCACCAGTTCCATGATCGCCGCGATCGAAGTATTGAAGTGCCACCGCCCCTGAAAGTCATGGCTCACTCGCTTGATCGTCTGATGCAGTTTTCGCTGGATCGCCCGCGCTTCCGGCGTCGACGCCATGTTCTTTGCAGACACAGCTCCCCCCGTACCGCCCACCGGATTCCTCAGAAAGAACCGGTACACTCGCCCCAGGAATCGCTGGATGCCTTCTATCCCCGTATCTTGCCAATCCAGGTCCCGATCCGGAGGCGCCGCAAACAGGCTGTACAACCGCGCCGCGTCCGCCCCGTAGCGCGCCACCATCTCGTCCGGCGACACCACGTTCCCGAAGCTCTTCGACATCTTCGCGCCGTCCTTGATCACCATGCCCTGCGTGAACAGGCGCTTCACCGGCTCGTCGTTTTTCACCAGCCCCATGTCACGCATGAACTTGGTCCAGAAGCGCGAATAAATAAGATGGAGAATGGCGTGTTCCACTCCGCCAATGTACTGATCGATCCCCTCCGCACCGAACCAGTAGCCAATGGTCTTCGAATCGAAAGGCGCCCGGTCGTTGCGCGCGTCAGCATAGCGGTAGAAGTACCACGACGAATCGATGAACGTATCCATCGTGTCGGTCTCGCGCCGCGCCGGTCCACCGCACTTCGGACACGTCGTATTCAGAAACTCCGGTACATTCAGCAAAGGCGATCCGCCGGTCAGCGTAATGTTGACCTTGTCGGGCAAAATCACCGGCAAGTCCTTCTCCGGCACCGGCACGATTCCGTCTTTTTCGCAGTACACCATCGGAATCGGCGTACCCCAGTAGCGCTGCCGCGAAATCCCCCAATCCTTCAGCCGGAATGTGACCGTTGCTTTGCCGAACTTTTTCTCTTCGGCGAACGCCGACATCTTCCGGATCGCCTCGCCGCAACCCAGTCCGCTGAACTCGCCCGAGTTCACCAGGATCCCGTCCATGGTTGTGAACGGCAGCGCGGGTTCGGCCATGGTCTCTTCCGGGTCGCTCGACTGCGGCAAAATCACCAGGCGAATTTCGATCCCATACTTCTTCGCGAACTCGTAATCGCGATCATCGTGCGCGGGTACGCTCATGATCGCGCCTGTGCCATAGTCCATCAGGATGTAATTCGCTACCCACACCGGCACCGCTTCGCCGTTATACGGATTCTTCGCGTAGCGACCGGTAAACACGCCGTGCTTCTCGATCTCGCCAATGTCGCCGACTTCCCGAGCCTTGCGCTGTTCGGCGATTAAAGTATCGACCTTGGCGCGCAACTCGGTATCCCGCGCAACCATGTCTTTCACGATCGGATGCTCCGGCGCCAGTTGCACCGACGTCGCCCCGAAAATCGTGTCCACGCGCGTGGTGAAGACCGTAATCGTCGATCCCGCCGGCCCAATCGTTCCTCCCAGATCGAAATCCACCAGCGTGCCTTCGCTGCGCCCGATCCAGTTTTCCTGCATGATGCGGACTTTTTCCGGCCACCCGCTCAGCTTCTCCAGGTCGCGCAGCAATTCGTCCGCGTATTTCGTGATGCGCAGAAACCACTGTTCCAGTTCGCGCTGCTCAACCGGAGTATCCTCATGTCGCCAGCACATCCCGCCAACCACCTGTTCGTTGGCGAGCACGGTCGCGCATTTGGGACACCAGTTCACCTTGCTTTTCTTCCGGTACGCCAAGCCCTGGTCATACATCTTCAAGAAGAACCACTGGTTCCAGCGGTAGTACTCGGGAAAGCAGGTAGTGACCTCACGCGACCAATCGAAGGCGCACCCCAGCCGCTTGAACTGCGTCTTCATGGCCGCGATGTTCGCCAGGGTCCATTCCCTCGGCGGAGTATTGTTCTTGATCGCCGCATTCTCCGCCGGCAACCCGAACGCATCCCATCCCATCGGATGCAGCACGTTGTACCCGTTCATCCACATGTAGCGCGCCAGCGCATCGCCGATCGCATAATTGCGCACGTGTCCCATGTGCAGCGCGCCCGAAGGGTAGGGAAGCATCTCCAGCACGTAGTACTTCGGCTTGGTTGAGTTCACTTCGGCAGCATAGAGCGACGGATCGCCCTGCCAGCGTTCCATCCACTTCTGTTCAATGCGCTGCGCGTCATAACGTTCGTCGCGCGAGGGAGTCGCAGATTTGTCTTCCTGGGCCATAGAAAGGTTCGGCATCGCAAAGATAAACGTATATTTTACAACGCGGGACGAATCAGCTCCCACGGGCGGCTGAGCCGGCAACTTATTTCTCTTTTGGTGAAGATAGAGGAGAGAATATTGACCGCAGCAACCGCGCTCAGCGCGGCCATGTTACCCTTGTCGCCATCATGAGCAATCAAAGCACTGCCGCCAAAGCGGGGATCGGTTTCGGTTCTGCCCTGGCAATGATTCTTTCGTTCCAGTTAAATCATTCGATCCTCTGGGCCATCGTGCACGGCATCTGCTCCTGGTTTTACGTGATCTTCCGTGCCGTGAAAGGGAACTACTAGGCGGCCGCGGGTTTGGTCCCGCCCGCCCGGCCCTCCAAGACTTCGAGAAATGCCGCCAGCCATGCCGGATGCGCTGGCCACGCCGGAGCCGTCACCAGATTGCCATCGACGCAGGCCTTATCCATGGCCACCGCGACATACATTCCCCCGGCTGCGGCCACGTCAGGCGAAATGGCCGGATAGCAAGCGCAACGCCGTCCCCGCAGTACATCGGCGGCTGCCAGCAGTTGCGCCGCATGACAGATCGCGGCGATCGGCTTCCGTGCCTCCGCAAAGTGACGCACGATTTCCAGCACCCGCGGATTCAGCCTCAGATATTCCGGCGCACGGCCGCCAGGGATGACCAACGCATCGTAACTCTCTAGCCGGACATCATCGAACGTCGCATTCAACGTGAAGTTATGTCCACGCTTTTCGCTGTAAGTCTGGTCTCCCTCGAAATCATGGATCGCGGTCCGCACAAACTCTCCAGCCTTCTTGCCCGGACAGACCGTCTCGACCGCATGTCCCACCATCCGTAGCGCCTGAAACGGCACCATCACTTCGTAGTCTTCGACATAATCACCCACCAGTTCGAGGATTCGTTTCGACGCCATAAGAGCCTCCGTCCAATATTCTGCCAGACCGTTGGGCGCAATTGCGCAGCCTATGGCGCGCTCACGCGAGGGATGTAGTAGCGGAAGAACGCTTCCGGATCCGAATCGAGACAGACCTGCGCGTTGGGGGGGCCGGGTTCGGTGCGGGTATATCCCTCGTCGTCGATGCGAATCCGCATCGCCTTCACCGGACACAGCTCCGGCTTAACCATGTACGCGACCGGCATGGCGTCGAACAGAGTCGGCGTAACGTATCCCCACTGGTGATACAGGATAGTGAGCACGTCGCTGAGCGGCGTGCCCGCGCGAAACAGCATGTCGCGCTTCACCTCGTCGAGCTTCAGTTGCGTGGAGTCGAGTGGCATCATGAAGATCGGCACGCCCGAAGCAAACAGTTTTCGCGCCGACGGAATGTCGTTCTTGATGTTCCATTCCGGCTCCGGCCCACGAGGCTTCGAGTAGCCCATGTCGCCGTAGCGGCGCTCGATCGAGCCGCCCATCAGCACGACGCGGCGCAGCTTGCCGAAGGTCGCCGCGTCCTGGTCGATCAGCGCGCCGACATTCACCAGCGGCCCGATGGCGACCAGCGTGATCTGGCCAGGATAGCGGCGAATCTGTTCGAGGATATAGTCCGCCGCTTTCGGATGCGACGCCCGCGCAAAATGTCCCCCTTCCGCGTAGTGGCGCTGCGTGAAGACGTTGTTGACCGACGTCGGAGCACCCGCAGCGACGGGGATGTCGCTGTGTCCGGTTTCCCCGAGCATGCGATCCAGCAGACGCGCGCGAGTTTCGGTGTCGCCGAAGGTAGTCGAGATCCCAAGGATCTGCAACTCAGGACTGCGCAGAGCCAGCGCGACGGCGAACGCGTCGTCGACGTCATCGCCAATGTCGGTATCGATAATGATCTTTTCCGGAGCGACCGGCGTCGCCGATTGCGCATGGCAGAAGGGAACTGCGCTGAACAAAATCCCTGCCGCCAACTCCAACATATGTGCCCGACGAGACATGACTGCTCCTGATCGAGGGAGTCCTCCCAGTCTCCGAAAGTGTATTCCACACCGAGCCCAGGCAGCGACCCAAGAAGGTTTCCAAAAAGCCGGGGCTGGCCCACCCTTCCCCTTCATGACCTCTGGTGATGGCGCCGCTTCCACCAGCAGCATCCGCAGCATGCGATTGCCTTGCTTGCTGATCGCACCCAGATGTTGCCGTCCGCCCGAGGAATGTTCGCGCGGAATCAGCCCCAAGACTACCCCGGTTCGTATCGAGCCTTCGCTCTTACCCAATCAACTTCTCGCGCTTTCGGGAAGTGGCCTGTCGGACACCCCAGACATCGCGCTCCCAGATGTGGGTCCGTCCTTCACCACCAATCCGCCCGTTCCGTTCCCAATGGACTTTCGTGTGTACTTTCGGGGGTCGACACCGCCTCCTCCTTTCCCGCAAACTAGACTCAATACCCATTAGCTGGAAGCTAGCAGCCAGAAGCTAGCAGCTGGAAGCTAGTACACAGGAGCGATCGCCAATGTATCCCTCTACCATCGCCCGTTGTCAGCACCTCAAGGTCAACGGTACGCAGTGCGGATCGCCCGCCCTGCGCAATGAGCGCCATTGTTTCTTTCATCGTGAGTCCAGTCAGACCTTCATCGCCCTCGACGACAAGCCACGCTCCCGCCAGCGTGTCCGTCCCCGCCCCGTCCACGTGCAGCTGCCTCTCCTCGAGGACGCCAACTCCGTCCAGGTCGCCCTCATGCAGGTCATGCGCCTCGTCCTCGCCGGAGAAATCGAGCACCGCACCGCCGGCTTGCTCCTCTACGCGCTCCAGACCGCGTCGGCGAATCTCGCCAACACCAGCTTTGAGCCGTCCAAGCTGACCAACATCGTCATCGACCAGAACACGATCGCCTCGACTCCGCTCGCCGCCACCCAGTGGTCTCTCCGCGGCCCCGGCCAGCACGATGACGACGAGACTCGCCCCGAAGAGGGTGACGAGAGCCCCGACACCCTCGCCAAGATCCTCCTCGAACGCATGGGCTTCGACGATGACGACGAGGAAAATCAGCAGGGCGGTGAGCGGAAATGCTGAGACCGGCTCTGCATCGGCTTAGAGAATACTGCGATCCATCAGCTGTGAAGGCGCGCAGCTTCAGCCCAGCCGCTAGACCCTTCCTCTTGTCATCCCGAGCCGCCCGTAGCCCCGCGACCGGGGTTCCCAGCAAGGGTTCGTTGCTTGCGGGGGTGGGTTACGCGGCGAGGGAGAGCGAGGGATCTGCTTTCTTCGCACCACACAACCGTCCTAACTCCTTGTTCCGGAATATTTTCCATGTAAGTCTTTATCCCGGAATATTTTGCCGGGAATGTACACTCCAACCCGTTGATTCAAGAGATTTTATCTCGGGACGGGGGAGGGGGGAGGGGGGCCCCCCTATTACCAGATAGTAAATACAGTCCGGCCAAAGCACCTGTCTCCCGCTGCTTTCCCCTGCATTTGTCAAATTACTGTCAATTCCTCGCCTGTTTTGAAGCAGATACGCCGATTCACCCATCCTTCGCTGTATGATTTCTTTCAGCATGCGAGCAACGGAAAACAATTCCGTGACATCCGCGACCGAGATGGTCGAAGCGCCGAAGTCGAGCGCCGAGCGCATCCTCATCATCGAGGACGATCGCGCCGTCCAGAAAGCGTTGCGCCGCCTGTTCGAAGGCGAAGGCTTCCACGTCGACGCTGCCGGAAACGGCGCCGAAGGACTGGAAGCGTTTCGCGCCGCGCCCGCTTCCGTCGTCGTGCTCGATCTGCGCCTGCCCGGAATGCTTGGACAGGACGTTTGCCGCGCCATCAGCCAGGTTGCACCGTCGGTCCCCATCATCATCCTAAGCGCCCGCACCGACGTGATGGACAAGGTCTTGCTGCTCGAACTCGGCGCGCACGACTACGTCACCAAGCCCTTCAGCCCGCGCGAACTGCTCGCCCGCGTGCGCACCGCAATGCGCCGCTCCACTCGCACCCCCGCGGCGGAGACCTTCGCCTTCTCCGACGTGAAAGTGGACTTCACCAAGATGGAGCTGTACCGCGATGGCGCTTCCGTGCAACTGACCGCGCAGGAGTTCAAGGTGCTGAAGTTCATGATCCAGAATGCGGAGCGCGTGCTTACCCGCGAAGAGCTGCTCAATCACGTCTGGGGATACCGGAACTATCCGAGCACGCGCACCGTCGATAACCACATCCTGAAGCTGCGCCAGAAACTGGAGCCGGATCCCGCCAATCCGGTACACTTCCGTACCGTGCACAGCGCCGGCTACAAGTTCGTGCCGTAGGGTCCGGGAGCCGAATCGCATGAGAAGTACTCTGGGCGGGTTGCGGCTGCGGACCAAGTTCCTGCTCTCCATGGTGGCGGTCTCCGCAGCCCTGACTTTCACCACCCTCTACGTGGTGCGGCGCACGGTGCAGCAGCAGGTGCGAGCGGAAATCGAGCGCGACCTGCAGAATTCGGTTTCTACCTTCCGCAATTTTCAACGACAACGTGAGATGACGCTGGAGCGTTCGGCGGCGCTGCTGGCCGATCTTCCCATAGTGCGCGCGCTCATGACCACGCGCGACGCGCCCACGATTCAAGACCAATCGCGGGACCTCAGCAAGCTCGCGGGCAGCGACTTGTTCGTGTTGGTTGATCCCTCCGGCAAAGTGATGGCGCTACAGGCGTCTGCCGCAGAAGTTACGGCGCGCGAGGCGCAGGAGTTTCTCCCTACCATCGTGTCGCGCGAGGAGACGCGGCACTGGTGGTATGTGCAGGGACACTTGTACGAAGTCTTTCTGCAGGACATTTACTTTGGTCCGGCGAGCGCTCGGAATGTTCTGGGCTACGTGGTTCTTGGGTACGAAATTGACGATCATGTGGCGCACGAGTTGAGCCAGGTAGCGGCGGGCGATGTGGCTTTCCGTTTTCAAGACGCGATCGCGAAGAGCACGCTCAAGCCGTCACAGGAAGCGGAACTGCTCAAAGCCCTGAAAGCCGCATCGGGAGGTGTTTCTGCGGCAGATCAACTCCGGCTGGGCGACGAGCGATTTCTGGCTACGTCGGTGGATCTGTCGTCGCCGACTTCGCCGGGACTTCAGTTATGGGTGCTGAAGTCGTTTGATCAGGCGACCGCGTTTCTGCGCAGCCTGAATGAACTGTTGCTGGCGCTGGGCCTGACCGCGGTTCTGGCAGGAAGCCTGTTGGTCTTCCTGATCTCGCACACGTTCACGCGGCCGTTGGGGAGTTTGGTTGCCGGTGTTCGAGCGCTGGGACAAGGAGACTACTCCTATCCGCTCGAGGCGCGCGGCGGCGATGAAGTGGCGGAAGTCACAGGCGCGTTTTCGCGGATGCGCACGTCGCTGCAGACGACGCAGCGGGAATTGCTGGATGCAGAGCGGCTGGCGACGATCGGGAGAATGGCGAGTTCGATCTCGCACGACCTGCGTCATTCGCTGGCGGCAGTGATGGCCAATGCCGAGTTCCTGTGCGAGAGCAATCTCTCGCTGGGACAGCGGGAAGATTTGTATGCGGAGATCCGCGTGGCTGTAAAGCAGATGACGGATCTGATCGAGTCACTGCTGGAGTTCTCACGGACGCGGGAATCGCTGCATCCTTCCTTCGGCGATGTGCGCGAGGCGGTGGATTCGGCGATCAAGGCGGTGAAGGCGCATCCGGATTTTCAGCGGGTGCGGATCCGGGTTTCGTGGGAAGGCGCGACCGAAGGCTGGTTCGATTTCAAGAAACTGGAGCGCGCGTTACTGAACCTGCTGCTTAACGCGTGCGAGGTTGTGCCGCGCGAGGCGGGTGCGATCGAGGTGGAATTGCGGCGGGCGGGAGATCAACTGGAAATCCGGATTCGAGACAATGGTCCGGGCATCGCGGAACCTGTGCGCGACAAACTGTTCGAGCCGTTTGTCAGCTACGGCAAGGAGAACGGAACCGGCATGGGACTTACCGTGGTACAGAAGATCGTGCAGGACCACGGCGGAGAAGTAGCTGTGGAGAAGACTTCGGTAGAGGGCACGACGTTCAAGATCCGAGTGCCGTTGAGCTCTTCGTCAGAGAATGCATTGGCCGTCAAGAACGCGACTTAACCGGCACGCCTAGTGGTGGCGGAAATCCCAGGGGAAACAGTGTGGCAGGAGGCGAGATGAGTACGAGATATTCGTACGGTGTTTTGCGGTCCGCGGTTCTGGCAGGAATTGTATTGTTACCCGGCCTTGTTTCCGGACAGGCGCCGGCTCCGGCAAATGACCCCTCGCTGGCCGATTCCGTGAAAGAGTTGCAGGCGCAGATCCGCGATCTGCGGGCCGCAGTGGCGGAAGTGCGCGCCGAGGCGCAGCAGTACCGCGCCGAAACGTCCGAGTTGCGCCAGGAACTGGCGGCCGTGCGCGCGGCGTCGAGCGCACAAACGGCGGCTGTGCCTGAGACGACGGGGGCGGGCTATGGAACCGCAGCGCAGGCGACAGCAACCGCTGCAACCAAGCAAGATCGCGCGGCCAGCCTCGACGAACAGTATCAGCTGCTGGCGGGAAAGGTGGACGAGCAATACCAGACGAAAGTAGAAAGCGCGTCGAAGTACCGGGTGCGTTTGTCGGGGATCGTGCTGCTGAATCTTTTTGGCAATCAGGGTAAGGTCGACAACATCGATCTTCCAGCGGTGGTCTATGATCGCCCGCCGGGAACGTCGGACGGCAGCTTTGGCGCGACGCTGCGGCAGTCGCAGATCGGACTTGAGGTGTTCGGTCCGCAGTTGGCGGGGGCGCGGACGAAGGCGGACATCCAGATGGATTTCGGCGGAGGATTTCCACGGACCTGGAACGGAGTGAATGCGGGACTGTTCCGGCTGCGGACGGGCACGATGCGCATGGACTGGGCGCACACGTCGATTGTTGTGGGACAGGATGGATTGTTTTTCTCGCCAGAATCGCCGACATCGTTCGCGACGCTGGCGGCTCCGGCGTTTTCCTACGAGGGCAATCTGTGGGCGTGGGTGCCGCAGATCCGGGTGGAACACCGGTTCGCGGTGGGCGAACAATCGAGCTTGCTGCTGCAGGGCGGGATTCTCGATCCGGAGAGCGGAGAACCTCCGCAGTTGAACGCTTACCGGCAGCCCCAAGCGGGTGAGCGATCACGGGTGCCGGCTTTCGCTACGCGCGTGGCGTGGTCGCGCAACGTGTTTGGGCAACCGTTGCGAATCGGAGCGGGGGCGTACTACAGCCGGCAGGATTATGGATTTGGCCGGAATGTCGACGCTTGGGCGGGGATGGCGGACTGGGAACTGCCGTTAGGGCGAGAGTTTTCGTTGACTGGAAAACTGTACCGGGGCAGGGCACTGGGCGGAATCGGAGGAGCGGTTGGGCGCAGCGTGTTGTTCAGCGGCGATCCAGGTTCCATCGAGACGCAGGTGCGCGGTCTGAATTCAGCCGGCGGCTGGGCACAGCTTAAGTACCGGGCTGGGAGCAAGCTTGAGTTCAACGGAGGGTTCGGAGAAGATAGTCCGTACCTGGCGGACATCCGGGCGTTCCAGTTCCCGCAAGCCTACGGCGACCCGACGTTGACGAAGAACCAGGGAAGCCTGGTGAATGTGATCTTCCGGCCGCGGTCGGATCTGTTGTTTTCCGCCGAGTATCGGCACCTGAAGACCTATACGATCGACAACGGAACCTACAGTGCGGACCACGTGAATCTGACGATGGGCGTGCTCTTCTGAGGGCGCGAGTTGGGCTGTCCCTCTGGATCAAGTTCTTGGCAATCACGATGCGCGGGCGAGACTGGAGCATACTGATCCTGCTGTGCACCGCTTTGAGCGGCTTAAATGCACAGGTGGCAACCGTGCGCGGCCGGATCGAAGTTGAGGGTATTGCGAAGGCGAAGCCCGGTTCGTTTCCCAGCACGGTCGTCTGGTTGACGCCAGTGCCCGGGACGATCAATGGACCCGTGCCGGAAATACCGCCTCCGGTCACGGGTCTCAAGCTGGTTCAGAAGAACAAGAGTTTTGAGCCCCACCTTCTGGTGGTGCCGGCGGGCTCGGTGGTCGAGTTTCCCAACCATGACCCGTTCTTTCACAATGTCTTTTCCCTTTTCGAAGGAAAGCGATTCGACCTGGGCCTGTATGAGGCAGGCAGTTCGCGGCTGGTGCACTTCGACCGGCCCGGCATCAGCTACATCTTCTGCAACATCCATCCGGAAATGAGCGCGATCGTGGTCACGTTGTCGACGCCGTTGTATGCCGTGGCGAACGCCGAAGGGCAACTCACCATCCCAAATGTCTCTTACGGGCGCTACATGATGCATCTGTGGAGCGAAGGGAGTGCGCCGGAAAACGCGCAGCCCATGCAACGCGAAATCACGATCGCGGAGGGTTCGGCGTCACTGGGGATCATCCAGGTTCCGGCCATCGACAAGCAGAATCTGGCCCACAAGAACAAGTATGGACGCGATTACGATTCGCCCGCGCCCGACAATCCGGTCTACCATCAGCAATGATAAGTTCGCCGGCAACGTTCCACTGTCCCATACACTGACAGTCGAAACGTCGCAGGTCTGGGATCGATGTGTTTTCGAAAGTCAGGATCAGAACATGAAACTCGAAAAGCTGCAGAAGCGATACCGGGTTACGGACGGGAAGCATTTTCGGCTCAAGGACTACGATCCGGCCGACACGCATGGGTTGAAGTCTGAGCTCAAGCCACTGGCGAAGGAAATGCTTGCGAAAGGCGTCGAAGAACTTGCCCGACTGCAGGACATTCTGGCGGCGCAGGACCGGTGGGCACTGCTGCTGATCTTTCAGGCGATGGACGCGGCCGGCAAGGATGGCACGATCAAACACGTCATGTCGGGGGTGAACCCGCAGGGCGTGCAGGTAAGTTCGTTCAAAGTGCCGTCCAGTGAGGAACGCGACCATGACTTTCTCTGGCGCACCATGAAGCGGTTACCCGAACGCGGTGATATCGGCATTTTCAATCGTTCCTACTACGAAGAAGTGCTGGTGGTGCGAGTTCACCCGGAATTGCTCGCGACCGAGAAGCTACCAGATCAGCTGGTGACCAAGAAGATATGGCAGGAACGGTTCGAGGACATCAACGCGTTCGAGAGGTACCTGACGCGGAATGGGGTCGCGGTTCGGAAGTTCTTCCTGCATGTTTCGAAGAAGGAGCAGAAACGCCGCTTCCTGGAGCGGCTGGATACGGCGGAGAAGAACTGGAAATTCTCGGCGGCGGACGTGAAGGAGCGGGAGTATTGGGATGATTATCAGGCGGCCTACGAGGACATGATCCGGAACACGGCGACCGAACATGCCCCCTGGTACGTGGTGCCGGCTGACAATAAGTGGTTCACGCGGCTGGTGGTGGCGGCAGCGGTCGCGGACGCGCTGGAAAGTCTCCAATTGAGTTATCCCAAACTGGATGAGAAGCAGAAGGCGGAGTTGTTGAAGGCAAGGAAGCAACTCAATCAGGAGTAGTGATCGTCAGTTCTGCTTCGTCAATGTGATCGGTAGCGGTTGATCGTAGGGCTGAATGATGACGTCAACGGCCTTGCGCTTATCGAATACGTCCTTGGGTACCGGGAAACTCACGATGATGGTTCCGCTTTGTGCTGCGCCTGGCCGTAATTTGGTTTCGGGAGGCAAAGGCGGTTTCGCATTCTCCTTCAAAGCGGGAAACGCCTGGAAGTAGCGTTCAAAATCGACGGCGGACGCAGCCTGGTCCTCATACGTCTTGTCGTCGGCACCGGTGAGACGGCCCTTCAGAGTGCGGATCCAGAGCGACCTTTCGCTACTGTTCTTCAAGGTCAGGGTGATCGCCACCATGGTGCTGTTCTGGCCGGGAACGTCGACGGCGCTGACAAGGTCGATGGCGCCGGCGCCCTGCGGTTTCGCGCGGCCGAAGTAGGCATAGGCGCCGAGAATCAGGGCCACGGCGGCGATGCAAATCAGGACGATTCCCGCGGGCGGCAAATTGCGCTTGGCGCCGCTGAATTCTTCGCCGATGTTGAAGGTGGAGGCGGGAGGCCTGGGCGATCCGGGAGGACCGGAAGCAGACGGAGGAGGAGGTTGGTCGGGCATAGTTTTGGCGTCCATTGTACTCGTTGCCTGGGTGTTGTTTCTGCGTTTCACCGGGAAAGGGCGGATGGTTTCGGAGGTCGGGCAGGAAGCGCTCGGAGTTCAGTGACTTTGGTTACTTGCCCAAGGTCACGGTTGCTGCCACGATGCTGGAGAATTCTTTCGGAGGTATCCGGCGGTGAAACGCAAAACCATCTTTACCGCGATGCTTGTCGCGCTTCTGGCCATCACGCTGTTGGGCTGCGGAGGCTCCAACAAGCTTCAGACCATCACCCTTACCATCGGCGGCCAAGGCGGCACGTTCAACCTGCAGGGAATCGGTGGAACGCTCCAGCTGAAAGCAGTTGGGAACTACAGCAGCACCAAGACGCACGATCTGACGAACGTTGTGACTTACACGGTGATCGTCGACCCGGCGAATGGGGTCGATACGTATGGCAACGCGCTGTTGCCACCGCCCCAAACGGTGACGCTGAGCAACACAGGCCTGTTGACTGCGGTGGAGCCAGCGGTCTGCACGTGGGTGGATCCATCGCCGGATCCGGACAAGCCGAGTTGGTTCATCAGCGGCGACTACCAGATCACGGCGACGTTTGACGGCGTGACCTCACAACCGGTGTTTGTTGCGGTGGCCTCGGCGGCAGGCAATCCAAGCTTCGATGGTGTGACGGTCAATAACCCGCAGGAACTGTGTGGGCCAAACTAACTGACATTGACAGTGGATATCGACTCCGTTTAGGGCGGCTTCTGGCCGCCCTTCCTCTTTATAAACCGACATTTATCTGACTACAGTTTGAGCAGTACTGCTTCCGCCGTTATAATGAAGGCAATGGCCCGGATGCGGGTCATCTTTTTGTGTCTATAAACCCTGCGAAAACTACACATCCACTGGTGATGGCTCGTCCCGGAGTTGAAGTGTCGGGGAGGAGTGACATTGGATGCTTGCGCGAGAACAACGAAGACGCTTTCGGATATTGGGAGCCGGAAGAGGATCAGGAATTTGCGCGTAAGGGGCGGCTCGCCATCGTCGCGGACGGGATGGGCGGCTACGAGGGCGGCCAGGAGGCAAGCCATCTCGCCGTCGACACTATTATTTCGCTTTATCGCGAGCGAAACGGCGGGAACCCGCAAGCTACCTTGAACGAGGCGATCCAAACCGCGCATGAGCGGGTTCGGGAGTATGGTTTTGCGCATCCGAATCTGCGCGGGATGGGAACAACCTGCACCGCGCTGGCACTGGTTGGGCACACGCTGCACTTTGTGCACGTCGGGGATACGCGGCTGTACCTGGTGCGTTCAGGGCGGATCACCCAGCTGACGCGCGATCACTCTTACGTGGGACGGCTGGTGGAATCCGGTGTGATCAGCAGGGAAGAGGCGGAGAAACATCCGCAGCGCAATATTCTGACGGCGGCGCTCGGGACCAGCGCCGATCTCATCATGGACGCGCCGGGACGGCCGGAGCCATTGGAAGCGAAGGACGTGCTGGTGATCTGCAGCGATGGGCTGTGGGGACAAGTGCACGACGGCGAGATTCTGAAGACGGTTGAAGACAACGATCCCGAAGCAGCCAGTCAGGAACTGATTAACCTGGCCCGGGAACGCGGTGGTCCGGACAATATTACGGTACAGATCCTGCGCCTCAACTGACCCTACCCTTCACTGACTACTGCCTCCACTCGTAGGAACCGCAGCTATCGCTAGTGTGCAAGGGGCTGCACTCAGAGCGCCGGGGACACATGACGCCGGGCTCGTAATCCGCTGAAATCAAACCGCTAAATTGGGCCGGAACCAGGATTGGACTGTGGCCCGTGGCTTGCTTTGGCTATAATCCCTATTAATACAATAGGGATTGTTGGAGAGGGATATGAAAGTTTCACAAAAAGGGCTGTATGCGCTGCAGGCGCTGATGATGTTGACCCGCCGTTACAGCCAGGGTGCGATCCGGATTCGCGACATCGCGTATGAGGAGAATCTGCCGGAAAAATTCCTGGAGCTGATTCTGCTGGAACTGAAAAACGCTCGGATCGTGGAGAGCGCGCGCGGGGCCAAGGGTGGATATCAGTTGCGGCGGCCGCCGGAGGAGATCCGGCTGGCGGAGATCATCCGGCTGATTGACGGACCGCTGGCGCCATTTGGCGATGCCGAGCAGTTGCGTGGGTTGATTGATCGCGACGCGGATCATCGGGCGTTGTACCGGGTGTTTCTGGATGTGCGGGATGCAGCCGCGAAAATCCTGGAGAACACGACACTGGCAGACCTGATGAACAAAACGCCGGGTGGCGCGCGGCGCGCAGCGAAAAAGAAGAAGGCAACATCCGACTTGCTGCCGATGGTGGTGCACGGCGGCGGGAAAGAGGGTCATGACTAGAGGGCGCTTCATTACGGCGATCGTGTTGTTGCTGACGGCGAGCTTTGTTTCCGGGCAGACGGTGATCCATGTTGGCGCATTTCCGAACATTACGCACTCACAAGCGATGATCGGCAAGGCGAACGGCTGGTTCGAAAAGGCGATGGGGCCAAACGTCAAGATTGATTGGAAAGGCTTCAATGCGGGTCCATCGGCGATTGAAGCGCTCTTCGCTGGGGCGATCGACCTGACGTATATCGGGCCGAATCCGGCCATTTCCGGATATGTGCGCTCGAATGGCGAGGCGCTACGCATTGTTGCGGGCGCGACGAGCGGCGGCGCGGCGCTAGTGGTGCGCAGCGATTCCGGAATTCAGAAGCCGGAAGACTTTCACGGGAAGAAGGTGGCTTCGCCACAACTCGGCAACACGCAGGATGTGGCGTTGCGGGCCTGGCTCAAGGCGCATGGGATGAAGTCAGCGGACAAAGGCGGGGATGTGCAGGTGATTCCTCTGGCGAATCCGGACCAGCTGACTCTGTTTGTGAAGAAGGAACTGGACGCGGCATGGGCTCCGGAGCCGTGGGCAACGCGGCTGATCAAGGAAGGGAACGGACGGTTGTTTCTTGACGAGCGGCTGCTCTGGCCGAACGGACAGTTCATCACGGCGCATCTGATTGTGCGCACACAGTTTCTTAAGGAGCACCCGGAGCTGGTCAAGAACTGGATTCGCGCGCATGTGGAGTTGACGGAGTGGATCAACGGACATTTGCCGGAAGCCAAGAAACTGTTGAACCAGCAGATCCAGAAAGAGACCGGAAAAGCGCTGCCGGAAGGGGTTCTGGAAGAGGCGTTCGGGCGGATGCAGGTCACGTACGACCCGCTGCGAGTGTCATTGCTGAACGCGGCGAAGTCGGCATTTGATGCAGGCTTTCTGGGCCGGGAGATGCCGGATCTGTCCGGTCTTTACGATCTCTCTCTTTTGAATCAGGTGCTGATGGAAAAAGGAAAGAAGGGAATCCAATGAGCACGAGTCCTCAGAACACTTATCCAGCTCCGGCAGATCATCGGAGCGCAGTACGCGGCAGCGTACTGCGGGGCAAACCGGTGTCGTCGGTGGCGGTGTTTCCGCTGCGCCCGGAAGCGGAGCAGGTAGTGCCGAAGGTGGCGCTGGACGGAATCTCCCTCTCGTACGGGACGAATACGAAAGGGCGGCTGGTGGCGCTCGAAGACGTCAGCCTGGAAGTCATGCCCGGGGAGTTTCTTTGCATTGTCGGACCGTCAGGTTGCGGCAAGTCGACCTTGCTGCATTTGATTGCGGGGTTGCACCGGCAGACGTCGGGGCAAGTCTTGGTAGACGGACATCCGGTGAGTGGGCCAGGGACGGATCGCATCCTGATCTTTCAGGAACTGGGACTGTTTCCATGGCTGACGGTGGGGCAGAACGTCGAGTTCGGGATGAAGATGAAGAACATCCCGAAAGGCGAGCGGGAGGGGAAGGTTCAATACTACCTGCGGCTGGTGCACCTGTCGAAGTTTCGTGACAGCTACATCCACCAGTTGTCTGGTGGCATGCGGCAAAGAGTGGCGCTGGCGCGCGCTCTGGCAACGGAACCGGACGTTCTCTTGATGGACGAGCCGTTTGCGGCGCTGGATGCCCAGACTCGCGACCTTCTGCACGACGAACTGGAGCGCATCTGGGCGGAGACCGGGCGGACGATCATCTTTGTGACGCACAACGTGCGCGAGGCGGTGCGCCTGGGAGATCGCGTGGTGCTGCTGACGTTCCGGCCGGGACGGGTGAAGCAGGAGTTTCCCATCAGCCTGCCGCGGCCGCGGCACATCGAAGAGACTGATGTGGCGCGGACGGCGAAGGAGATCCTCCATTGCCTGCGCGAAGAAATCAACAAGTCGCTGGAGGCGGAGTACGCCGATGAAAAAACTAAGTAAGCAAGTCATCTTCTACAGCGTTCTGCTGGGGGTCTGGGCCCTGCTGGCGAGGTTGCATGTGTGGCCGCCCTACCTGTTTCCCGCGCCGTGGAGTGTGGCGGAGTCGCTCTACGCAGGATTTCAGGACCACAGCTTCTGGATCGCAATTGGGGTCACGATGAAGCGCATGTTGGTGGGATACAGCATTTCCGTGGTGCTTGGCATCCTGCTCGGGCTCGGAGTCGCCAGCAACAAATTTCTCGAAGACACGCTGGGTGGGCTGCTGGTCAGCCTGCAGTCTCTGCCGAGCATTTGCTGGATTCCACTGGCGGTCCTGTGGTTCGGACTGACGGAAAAGGCCATTCTGTTTGTCGTGCTGATGGGGTCGCTGCTCTCGGTGACGATCGCCATGGAAGATGGCCGCAAGCAGATGCCGAAGATCTATGGTATGGCGGGGCGCAATCTGGGGGCGCACGGATTCCGGCTGTTCTGGTCGGTGCTGTTGCCGGCGAGTTTGCCGTTTGTTGTTTCGGGACTGAAACAAGGCTTTGCCTTCGGATGGCGATCGCTGATTCAGGCAGAGATGATCTTCCTCAGCCTCGGACTCGGCCAGCAGTTGATGATGGGCCGCGATCTGAATGACATGAACCTGGTGCTGGCGGTGATGATCCTGATTATCATCCTCGGATTCATTATTGACGGGCTGGTGTTCCGCACCATGGAGCGGAAACTGCAAGAGCGCTGGGGGTTGGTACCGGCGGCGTAGTCCCGCCGCGAGCTGACGGGGTAACACTGATCATTGCAGGAAGATGGGTTGCGTGTAGAAGTGCGTTGGGATATACAAGTAATTAGATAGACATACTTGTATATAGAAAGCAGCGCGACTGAAACTGCTGCTGCGACAAAGCCAAGGAGATGAAAACAGATCATGCTCAAGAGTTTCCCGGTAGGAATGACCCTAATCTTGTGGGCGGGCGCGGCCATAGCGCAGCCCACACCGAAAAAGAAACCCGCGCCCATGCCGAGTGCGGCCGACCAGCAAATTCAGAGCCTGCAGGAAGTGGTTGGCGCACAACAGCAGCAAATTGAGACGCAGCGCCAGCGCATCGAACAGCTGAGTGGGCAAGTGGAGCGACTGCTGGAAGCTTCCCGACAGGCGAACGCCCACGAAGGTGAGGCGCAGGATCAAATCAAGCATGCGCAGGAGGCTGCCGAGGTCGCGCAGCGCACGGCCGACCTGGCCTCGGGCAACGCAGTCGAGGCGAAGACGGCGCTGGCGCTGGTGACGCAGAAGTCGGATGCTTCCGAGAAGAGGATCGGCAGCCTGGAGACGCTGACTGGACGCTTTCGTTTCAGCGGCGACGTGCGCCTGCGCGGGGAGAGTTTCTTCCAGGATTGCAGCGCCTGCTTCAATCGTAATCGAGCGAGAATCCGGGCCCGCTTCGGGGTGGAGGGCAAGCTGAACGATGACTTCCTGGGCGGGATCTACCTGGCGACCGGTTCGCTGGGCGATTCGAACTCGACCAACGAGACGATCACGAATTTCTTCGACCGCAAAACCATCGGCCTGGATCGCGCGTATATCGTGTATCAGCCCACGCAATTGCACTGGCTGCAGCTGACAGGCGGAAAATTCGCGTACACGTGGCAGCGGACATCAGTGACGTTCGACCCGGATCTGAACCCGGAAGGTTTCGCGGAAAAGGTATCGTTCGACCTGAAGTCGCCGGGGTTGAAGAACGTGTCGCTGCAGGCGTATCAGCTGCTATTCAACGAGAACAACGACGCGAAGTTTCTCACTGGGCATGACTCGTTCGCTGTAGGCGGGCAGCTCGCGGGGAGACTGCAGCTGGGGGTCCTGAGCAGCACGGCTTCGCTGGGAGTATTGAACTGGAGAAATGTCGACGCCATCCTGAACGCGAACGCGTTCGCTGTGCAGGCCACAACCACGGGGACGACGTCGCCCGCGGTCGGGCCGCTGCCGACGCCGGGGGAAGGACCGGGCTGCGCCAAGGGACAAGGTTTGCCTACATTTCCACCGTGCGTTTACGGCCCGCAGGGGTTCACGAACGCGACCTTCCTGGACGGCAACGGGAAACCGCACTTCTTATCCCAGTTCCTGTACCTGGATTTGATCCTGAACAATCAGATCCAGACGGGGCTCAAACGGTTCCCGGTGAACCTGCTGCTTGAATACGAGAACAACCTGAATGCGGCGGACCATCCACTCGACGCCTCAGGAAACCCGACGACGCTGGGGAAGCAATCGCACGCATACCTGGTCGACGTAAGCCTAGGGCAGGCGAAGAACAAGAATGACCTGCAGTTCGGTTACGCGTGGCTGCGGCAGGAGCAGGACTCGGCGATTTCATCGTTCGTCGAGAGCGAGAACCGGGCGCCGACGAACCTGCTGCAGCAGCGGATCTATCTCCTCTGGAAGCTGCGACAGAACACCGTGGCGTCGTATACGTTCTGGCTGGGGCGAACACTCAATAGCGGATTGCAGCATTCGGTGGTGGCGAGTGGAGTCACAGCGGGCGAAACTGAGCCCTGGCTGCAGCGGCACCAGTTCGATCTCATCTATTCGTTCTAGAGCCGAAGTGGGCCTGCCGCGGAGTTGACGCCGCGGCAGGCTTCACCCTCTTTATCTTTCCGCCAATTTCATTTCTAATGCTCCGGCCATGCTTCGCACACTCGGGTGGTTGATCCTTGCTCTGTTTCCGCTGGCGGCGGTAGCCGCAGACAACAACGACACATTGATTCAAGAGGCGCTTAAGCCTTCGCCGCTGGAACAAAATCTGCGGCAATTAACGGATGAAATTGGCGGGCGGGTTCCGGGAACTCCGGCAATGCAGCGCGCCGCCGACTGGGGAGTAGCCGCTTTCAAGGAAGCGGGAGCGGATAGCGTTCACACGGAAGAGTTCACAATTCCGCGGTCGTGGGCGGAAGGCGCGACTGCGATGACCGCTTCGACATACGGGGACGCCACTACGTTTCCGGTGCGGGCCGTGTCGATCGCATGGGCGCCGGCACTGGCCGCCACCAAGCACATTCCGATCATGGATGTGGGAGAAGGTACACAGGCTGATTTTGCCAAGGCCGGAGATATTTCAGGAAAGCTGCTGCTGGTCCATACCAAAGTTCTGGCGAGTTGGGCAGACCTTTTCTGGGAGTACGAGCAGGCGCCGCCGGTGATTGCGCTGGCGGTGAAGGGAAAGGCAAAGGCGATTGCCTTTATGGCGACGCGCGAGAACGACATTCTCTACCGGCACACAAATGCTGTGTACGGAGAGATTGATCAGTTGCCGATGGTGATCGTGGCGCGTGAAGACGGGGAACGGATCGCCCGGCTCCTGGCCGCGGGCCGCGCGGTATGGGGGGACCTGGCGATTCCCAACAGGGTGGGTGGTCCGATCAAATCATGGAACGTGGTGGCAGAAATTCGCGGCAGCGAGAAGCCCGATGAGTTCGTCGTACTCGGGGCGCACCTCGATTCGTGGGAACTAGGGACTGGAGCGCTCGATAATGGCTGCAACGCCGCGCTGGTGATTGACGCGCTGCGAGCAATCAAGGCGTCCGGGCTGAAGCCCCGGCGGACGATGCGGTTCATTTTGTTCTCGGGAGAAGAGGAGGGCCTGATCGGGTCGCGGATGTATGCGGTGGATCATCGCAACGAGCTCGATAAGGCGGCGGGAGTGGTGATCTTCGATTCGGGAACGGGGAGGACAACGGGGTTTTCGACCGGAGGCCGGAAAGACACGATCGCAGCCGCGCAGAACATGATCGCGTCATTGGGACAATTTGGAGCGACGAAGCTGACTCCATCAGCGGAGTCGGGGACGGACCACTTCGATTTCATGCTGGAAGGCGTACCGACGTTTGTCGCCGATCAGGAGGAGTCGAACTACCTGGTCAACTATCATGCGACGTCGGACACGTATGACAAAGTTGATTTCCCACAACTGAAGAAGCATGTTGCCGAAGGAGCGATATTGGCCTTTGCGCTGGCGAACTCGGCGGAGCGAGTGGGGCCACGTCTGAACCGGGCTGAGATTGAGCAGACTATGCATGAGACCCATCTGGACGAAGAATTGAAGGCAATGGGGATGTGGGACGACTGGGTGAACGGAAAGCGGGGAAGGGCGAAGTGAAAGGCGTCGGCTGCGAGCCGTGAGCTACGAGCAATCTGAATCGCGGCCTGACGACGGGCTGCTCGAAGCCCGCAGATCGAAGCTTCGCGGCCGCATGTCGTAAGATTCCTGAGTGCTTCTTTTCTGGGTTCTTTTCAATGTCTTTGTCGTGGCGATGCTGGCGCTTGACCTGGGCCTGCTGAACCGCCGACCCCACCGTATTGGTTATCGCGAGGCATTGGCGTGGTCGGGAATGTGGATCGCGCTGGCAGCAATTTTTGCGGTCATCGTCTTCTTCTGGCGCGGACATTCCAGCGCTCTGGAGTTCTCCACCGGCTACGTCATCGAGCTCTCACTGAGCGTCGATAACCTGTTCGTGTTCCTGGTGATCTTCCGTTATTTCAAAGTTCCAGAGGAGCAGCAGCATGGAGTGCTGTTCTGGGGCATCGTTGGCGCGCTGGTGATGCGCGGATTGTTCATCCTGGCGGGAGTGACGCTAATCCGGCGGTTCGAGTGGATCACCTACGTGTTTGGCGCCGTGCTGGTGTATTCAGGTTACAAGTTGCTGCGCCAGGGGGACACGGAGATTCATCCGGAAAAGAACCCCGTATTGCGGCTGTTTCGTCGAGTTTTCCCGGTTACACACGAGTATGAGGGGAACAAGTTTTTCATCCGGCGCCCGACTTTGTATGCCACGCCACTCTTTGTGGTGTTGCTGGTGATAGAGACGACCGACGTGCTTTTTGCAGTCGATTCCATTCCGGCGGTACTGGCCATCACGTTGGACGCATTCATCGTGTACACGTCGAACGTGTTTGCCATTCTGGGGTTGCGGTCGATGTATTTCGCGCTGGCCGGGATGATGGACCTGTTTGATTATCTGCACTACGGGCTGTCGGTGGTGCTGATCTTTGTGGGGGTCAAGATGATCGGAGCGCATTACATTCACATCCCCACGGCCTGGGCGCTGGGGATCGTCATCTCGGTGTTGGCGTTGTCGGTGCTGGCATCGGTGGCACTGCCGAGGAAATCATAAGCGGGCGCGCACTCTCGGGAGGACGGGGAGTTCGCGATTATCGGGAGTGACACGGCAGCAGGGCCAACTGCTGCTTCCCCATACGCTATGATGAAAGTCCCATGATTCGAATTCCTGTGGCCACGCCTTCGCGATCGTATGAGGTGCTGCTGGGTAGCGGCTTGCTGACGCATGCGGGCGAATCGCTGGGGCCGCTGCTTGCGAACCGGCGTGTCTTCATTGTTACCGTACCTCCGGTGCGGCGGCGCTGGGGCAAGGTTCTCCAGAAAGCGCTGGCCGATGCAGGGCTGCAGGCTGCCACTCTCGAGATGCAGGACGGCGAACGCTTCAAGCGGCTGGCTACTCTGGAAAAGCTCGCGGAGAAACTGGTTGAGTTGGGCGCGGATCGTGGGGCAACGCTGGTTGCACTGGGTGGAGGAGTCGTTTGTGATGTGGCCGGGTTTCTGGCGTCGGTCTACATGCGGGGCGTGGATGTGATTCAGATTCCAACCACGGTGCTGGCGCAAGTGGATGCGGCGATCGGAGGCAAGACGGCCGTCAATCTAAGGTCGGGCAAGAATCTGCTGGGGACGTTTCACCAACCACGGGTAGTGCTGATTGATCCGGCGGTGCTGTCGACGTTGCCCTCGCGGGAGTATCGAGCGGGGCTTTACGAATCGCTTAAGAGCGGTGTCATTGGCGATCCCGGGTTATTTCGACTCTTTGAAGACCGGCGGCGCGAAATCCTGGATCGAGACGCGGCGGTCGTCGAGAAAGTGATTGCGGATTCGGTGCGGCTGAAGGCGTCCGTGGTCAGCGCCGATGAGCGCGAAGGGAGCGTGCGGCAGGTGCTCAACTTCGGCCACACCGTTGGGCATGCGCTCGAGGCCGAGACTCGGTACACGCAGTTCTTGCACGGTGAGGCGGTGGCCTGGGGGATGATTGCGGCGACCAACATCGCGGTTGCCGTCGGGAGGCTGGAACCACTTACGGGGGAGCGACTGACGAGTGTGATTCTTGGATTGGGCCGGTTGCCGCGGATCAAAGTGAAGTCTGCGGGCGTGTTACAGCGGCTGCAATCTGACAAGAAGGCACGGAAGGGCGTCGTGCATTTTGTTCTGCCTCGAAAGATCGGGAAGGTAGACATAGTGGCTGATGTTCCGGCGGACGTCGTGCGGTGGGCCGTGGAGGAGATGCGGAAGTTGGCGGCTTAGTTTGTCGCGGTGTTTTTGATCCACGGGGGCAGGTCGCACCCGTTACCGCTGCCGGGTAGGCGCTACACCTATCTTGAGTCAAGATCCGAAAACTCGAATTGTGGGGGCTGCGCCTTTGGGGGCGCACGACCGCGAGTCGGCTGCGCGGGCCGTGCGGGAGATGTTTACCTCGATTGCGCCGCGCTACGACCTGCTGAATCACGTGCTGTCGTTCAATACCGATCGCATGTGGTGGTGGCGTGCGTCGCGAACGTTTGATTCGGTCCTGAAGCGGCCGGATGGGCGGGTACTGGATCTCTGCTGCGGAACAGGCGACATGACGCTGGCGTTGCGGCGGCGAGCGAACTCCGCGACGGCGCGCATTATTGGGGCCGATTTTTCCCATGCCATGCTGCAACGGGCGGCGGTGAAGGGAAGAGGCACGTCGCTGCGATGGATTGAGGCGGATGCGCTACAGTTGCCATTTCCTGATGAGCACTTCGACCTGGTCACGTCGGCATTCGGATTTCGAAACCTGGCAGACTACGATGCCGGGTTGCGGGAGATCGTGCGAGTGCTGCGTCCGGGCGGGGAATGCGGGATTCTGGATTTTGGCGAGCCGGGCGGGCTGGTGGGAAAAGCGTATCGACTCTACTTTAAGAATGTACTGCCCGCGGTGGGAACGGTGATCTCCGGAGTGCAGGGGCCTTATAAATATCTACCCGCGTCGGTGGAACGATTTCCGCCGCCGGGGGAAATGCTGGAACGCATGCGGCTGGCGGGGTTCCGCGAGGCTTCGTGGACGCCTTACACGTTCGGGGTGGCGGGTCTGTATCGGGGCTGGCGTTGAGGGTTGACCATGTGACAGGTAGTCGAGAAGGCAAACGGGGAGGAGTAGTCATGCGGGCAAGATCAAGAGCATAAACCGCAAAGCACGCGGAGGGATGGCGAAGGCCGCAGAGAGAACCCGGGAATTCGCTGGTTCAGGCTTTTCGGAACGAGTCCGTGAACGCGTCAAGGATGGAGTAGCGAATCACTTTTTCGTAGTCCCCTCCGAGGAAGTTTTTCAGGCGGTCGGTGTTCATGATGTACTGGCCTGACATATAGGGCACGGCGTCGGGTGGGATCGCCGAGATCTTCCAACTCCAGAGGAGCTGCAGGATTTTGCGCATCGCCCACTTTCCTGGGACCCGAATGAGTTTCGCCCGGGCGAGGCGAATGCATTGCTCGAACGTCATCGGATCGCCGCGCCCGGCGACATTTAGCGTGGTGAGGCGCTGAACCTCCGGTTCGCGCTGCAGGATCCAGGCGATCAGGCGAGCCATGTCGTCGACATGGATGAACTGAATTTTGTTCTCGAGATACCTTCTACCGAGCGGCAGCATACAGGGCAGCCGGGTTCCTTGCTGACGCATGCGCGCGGCACGCTTGCCTTTGCCGTTGGGGGTCCCGCGAAAAGCTCCCATCAGGTAATTTTCTACGCTGGCTCCGGCAAAAATGTGGGGACGCAGAATGAAAACGCTGCAATTCCTGAGGGAAGGAGCGCGCTGCTGCACGACCAGATCACATTCTTTCTTATGGACCGCGTAGGGCAGCGTGTGAGCGTTCAGGAGCGCGTCTTCGCCAACTGCTGACGGCATGTCGGGTCCGTAGGCGGACACGCTGCTAGGAAAAATGAACTGCCGGATATTGGCTCCGGCATTGCGGTTCGCTTCCGCGATTGCTTCCATAATGCGGGCGGTGCCGGCGACGTTGATCTGCCACATGCGATCGACATCCAGAACGCCTGCGCGCTGTGGATCGATAATAAAAGCCAGGTGGACCACCGCATCGGGATGCACCTCGCGAAAGAGGAGAAAGAGTTCGCGGGTCGAGGCTTCATTGCCCAGATCGAGCGGTACGAAGCGATCGACATGGATGCCGGCCGGAGGGACAACGTCGATGCCAATTACCCTGGCACCGGAGAGCAAGGGCGCAAGACGCTGCCCCAGATTACCGGAGATGCCAGTCACAATGACGGTTGGTTGAACCGTGTCCATTTAGTCGGGTTCGACACTCTCCTCTTCCGGCTCAGAACCCGGTTTGGCCGGTTGCGGTTTGGGTTTGGGTGGAATGCCAAAGTAGGCGTCATTCAGCTGAGAGGTGCCCTGATACTGCTGCATGGCGTCGCGGAAACGCTGGCTAGCGAGCAAGTTCTTGATTTCTGGCTTGACGGTATCAAGGGGCAGAGTGTGTTTACTCACCAACTTGTAGACGTAATGTCCGCTCGCGTCAGATATGACCGGAGAGACGTCGCCGGGCTTCAGATCGAGGGCGACTTTGTGAGTGGGGGGCAGAGTGTTGGGCCGCACCTTCTCCATCTTGGTGGAGGGCGGGTTTCCCTTGAGGCCAGCGGTCAAGTAGGCCTCTTTTTCGAGCACATCGAAGTTCTCACCCTTGGCTGCGCGGGCGCGAAGCAATTCAGCCGCTTTTTGCATGGCGGCTTTGCCGGCCTGCTCGTTCTTTTCCGCTTCTTCTTTTTCGGCTGCGGCGCTTTTCTTGACAGCCGCTTTGGCGGGCGTTACCTTCGGCGCCACCATCTGCTTCGCCACGGGGATATAGAGCCGTTGCAGGCTGGTTTCCTGATAATTGCCGCTGTTCTCGTTGTAGTACTTCTCGATCTCGGTGTCGGAGACTTTTTGCGCTTCTTCCTGCAGGGAGGTAGTGAGCTGCTGCGAAAGGATCTGCATGCGTGCAAAACGCATGCTCTCTTCGAAGCGGGTCTGTTTGTCGAGTCCGCGCTTTTCCGCTTCCTTGCTCATGGCGGTGAGCTTGGCGATGGCGTTGGCCAGGCGGATCTTGATGGGAGGCGCCATGCCGGGCTGGAGCGCGTCGGCCAGTTTTTCAAATTGGTCGCGGGTAACCAGCGTGTCGCACATTTCGCCTTTTTTCGCGGTATCGTCGCATGGGGTCTTCACAGTAATTACCGCATCGTCAGGCTTGGTGGTTGCTTCGGCCGGTTTTTCGGGAGCGGCGGCTGTGCCTGCGACCGCCGTGGGCGCGGATTGCGGGGGCGGCGCAGGACTAGCGGCTTGTCCAAAAGCCAGGCTGCCGAGCAAGAGACACACGAGCCACGTAAAACGCATGAAACAGTCCTCCAAAAAATGTTGATGTAGAAAATCATCCTAGCATGCCGGGCACTGTGTCCGCAGTTACATTGGGGGGTTGGCGGTGGGTCCGTCGCAAGGTGATAATGCCGACATGCCCGAACTGCAGGCGGTGCTGAGGCCAGAGGCGATGCGCGCGGAGAAACGCGCTGTCGCCGGAAACTCCGTTCTGGCAGCCCTGCTGGTTACGGCCGCGAAAATCGTGGTGGGAATCACGACCGGCTCCCTGGGCATCCTTTCGGAAGCGGCGCACTCTGGACTCGATCTGATTGCGGCCTTGGTGACGTTCTTCTCTGTGAGGGTTTCAGACAAGCCGGCCGACGCCGATCATCAGTACGGTCACGGTAAAGTCGAGAATTTTTCTGCCTTTATCGAAACCGGACTTTTGCTGCTGACCTGCGCCTGGATCATCTCGGAGGCGGTGAAACGGCTGTTCTTCCACCGCGTCGAGATCGAGCCGAGCGTGGCGGCGTTCGTCGTGATGTTTTTCTCCATTGCCGTTGACGTGTGGCGATCGCGCGCCCTGGGACGAATTGCCGCGAAGTACGACAGCCAGGCACTGGAGGCTGACGCCCTGCATTTCTCAACCGACGTGTGGTCGAGTTCAGTGGTGATTCTCGGGCTGGCGGTAGTCGAGGTGGGGCGGTTCTATCAGCTGCCATGGCTGATGAAGGCTGATCCGATTGCCGCATTGTTTGTGGCCGGAGTGGTGGTGCATGTGAGCTGGCGCCTAGCCAGAAAGACGGTTGACGCGCTGCTGGACGCGGCACCGTCCGGAGTACGGAATCAGATCCTGGAGCGGATCGGCGGCATTGAAGGCGTGTTGGAAGTGGAGCGGGTTCGGATTCGCAGGGCAGGGAACCGCTACTTCGCGGATGTCTCGGTGGGACTTTCACGGAACCTTACCTTTCAGCGCTCGGAGCAGATTGCCGACGAAGTCACCGGGCGAGTTCATCAGGTGCTGCCCGATGCGGACGTGATGGTGCACTCGATGCCGCGCGCCCGGGGCTCGGAAAATATTTTCGACCGCATCCGCGCTGTAGCCACTCGGAATAATTTCAATGTGCATGACGTGAGCGTGCAGGACCTGAAAGGCAATATCCATGTGGAGCAGCATCTGGAACTGGACGAACGGCTCAGCATGAAACAGGCGCATGACGAAGTCACACGCCTGGAGGCCGAGATGCGCGGCGAGGTGCCGGAGATTTCAACCATCATGACGCACATCGAGAGCGAGCCGTCTACGATCGAGACGGGAGAGCAACTGTTACGCGAGCCGGAACTCGAACGGAGACTCAAGCATATTGTGAGGGAGTTCCCGGAAATCATTGATGTACATGATTTTCACTTCAAGCGAATTCGCGGGCGGCAATACGTGGCCTTTCACTGCACGCTGCCCGACGATATGCCGCTGTCGCGGGTGCACGATGTGCAGACGGCGCTGGAAATCCGGTTCAAACAGGAGGCGCCGGAACTGTTCCGGGTGCTGATCCATCCTGAGCCTGTAACCGACAACCGGCGCTAATCATCCAAATACGAGTTGATTCGAGGTATTCATGATCGAAGCCACCGCTCTCTGGAGCGACCACGACCGATTTGTCAGCGCCGCGTCTTCGGGCCACGCCCTGGTTCAGGACGCGGGAAAAGAGAAGACCGCGAACAGCCCGATGGAACTTGTGCTGATCGCGCTGTGCGGGTGCACGGCGTCGGACGTGGTGGGCATTCTGCGTAAGAAGCGCGAGCCGTTTACCGGGCTTGAAGTGCATGCTGTGGGCGAGCGGGCTTCGGGGTATCCGGCGGTTTACACCGAGATCCGGCTGACGTATCGGGTGCGCGGGCAAGTTTCGCAGAAGGCGATGGAAGATGCGGTGCGGCTGTCGGAGGAAAAGTACTGTTCCGTATCCGCCATGCTGGCGAAGACGGCGAAAATCACCTACATCATCGAGTACCTTACGTGAGGCGCGGCGAGCATCCGCTGCGCGGATATCTCTACATTGGGGCCGCGGCGCTGTTTTGGGGCGTTGCGGCGACTCTCGGACGGGCGGCTTTCACGGGGAGGCTTCTTCCCAGTGGCTCGCTTCGCGCTATTGATCCTCTTATTCTTTCGCAGAGCCGGGCGACGCTTTCGCTCGTGGTACTCCTACCGATTCTGCTGCTTCGGCGTGGCACAGAGTCGCTGCGCGTGCCGCGGCGGGATATTGTCTGGTTCGCGTTGTTAGGCGTATTCGGGGTGGCGGCATCGAATTACCTCTACTACTTGGGTATTCAGCGGACCAATGTTGCGACGGCGATCATCCTGCAGTACACGGCTCCGGTCTGGGTGCTGCTGTATGCGGTGCTGCGAGGAGGGCAGCGGCCGTCGTTGCGGCGAGGAGTAGCGGTTGGATTGGCGGTGGTGGGATGTGCGTTGGCGGTGGGATTTGTCGGAGCCAGGGACTTGCGCCTGGATGCGGTGGGCGTCGTCGCAGCGACGCTGGCGGCGTTCTGCTTCTCGTTTTACAACGTCGCCGGACACGGCGTGCTGGCGCGTTACGATCGCTGGAAGGTTCTGGCGTGGGTGCTGGTGTGGGCTTCTGCGTTTTGGATCGTGGTCAATCCGCCATGGAAGGTTGTGGCGGCCCACTATAACGGCGTGCAGTGGGGATTCATGCTGCTGTTCGCGCTGGTTTCGGTGCTGGGTCCTTTCTCTTGTTACTTTGCGGGATTGCAGTATCTGGAGCCGACGCGCGCCGTTGTGGTCAGTTGCCTGGAACCGGTATTCAGTATTGTGATCGCGGCGATTGCTTTGGGAGAGTTGCTGCGGCCGTTGCAGACAGTGGGGATTGTCGTGGTGTTGATTGCGATCGTGCTGATCCAGATGCCGGAGCGAACGGCGGCGCTGAGCGAGGAAGAACTGGTGGTTGAGCCGATCGAATAGGAGCATTCATTCCAGACTGCGGCCCTTGGTCTCAGGCAACTGGGTTGCCATCACGCTCGCGAGCAAGAAGGCGGTCGCACACAGGTAGAAGGCCCAGCTCAGACCTTTGATCTGGCCTACCCATCCGATGGTTAGCGGAGCGAGGGAGCTCATGGTGCGGGCCCCATTGTAGGTGAAGCCGAGTGCGCGGGCGCGGACGCGGGTGGGAAAGATCTCACTGCCGATGATGCCCGAGCCGGAAAAAAATCCTGTCCCGAAGAACGCCACGACTGTGCCGAGCACAAGCAGGACAACCTGCGAGCGAGCCATCGCGTACAAAGGCACCAGAATCGCAGCCATAAAGGTATAGACGATGAACGAGCGGCGGCGGCCGAGATGGTCGGCGACCCAGCCGAAACTGGCGTATCCGGGGAACATTCCGAAAAGATTCAATACGACGAGCAGGGAAGTGGTGCCCATGACGCCGAAGCCACGTCCGCCTTGCGCAACAGGGAGCGACAAGTAGGCGGGAATCCACTGAAACAGGCCCCACCAGCCAAACATTCCAAAGAAATTCAACAAGAGTAAGGCAAGGGTGTTCTTGAGGAGGGGCGGACGGAAGATTCGTAAGAACGAATCGTGGTCGTACTGGCGCTGGGCACTGGCGCCGCGCTCGGAGTCCATGGCCAATCGGCGGTGTTCCTTCCACATGTCGGATTCGGGCACGCGGTTTTGGATCCAGAGGGTAATGACGGCCGGGAGGATTCCGACAAAAAACACCGCGCGCCAATTCGCATAGCGCAGAACGACGCCGGCAACCAGCGCCGCGAGGGCGAAGCCGATCGCCCATGAACTTTGCACAATGGCGATGGCTTTGGCTCGTAATTCGTCGGGCCAGGTTTCGGCGACCAGTGTGGCGCCGGTGTTCCATTCGCCACCCATGCCCAGGCCGAGGATGAAACGAAAGACTGCCAGCGACCCGACGCCAATGGAGAGTCCGGAGGCGAACGAGCAGACAGAGTACGTGAGGATACTGAACATCAGGGCGCGCTTGCGTCCAATACGGTCGGCGATGAACCCGAAGACCACGCCGCCAATGCCCGAGGCCAGAAGCATTAGCATGGAGAGCAAGCCGGCGGTGGCTTTCGACATGCCGAAATCACGCATGACATGGGCGAGGACGAGCGCGTAGAGCATGGCGTCGAAGGAATCGAGCATCCAGCCGAGGGCTGCGGCGAGCAGGGTGCGGCGCTGCCCGGGAGAGGCCTGGCGGAGGAGTTGAATGGGCCCGATGGCCATGCGGGGAGCGATTGTAGCAGCGGCGGCAGGAGAAATCCGGTTCGAGGCACTCCTGCGAGATGGGGCCGCCAGACCGCGCTCTAGTAACTGGACTTCAGCGGAATCGTGGGCAGGAAGATCGGCTTCTGCCTGGCTTTGGTGAGTTGCTCGAATGCGTAGGCAATCTTCAGCAGCGTCCCTTCGCTCCAGGCCCGGCCGAAGAAGGAGACGCCTACGGGCAGTCCATAGAGGTTGCCGGCGGTCACGTTGATGTTGGGATAGCCCGCGACCGCGGCCGAGTTTGAACTGCCGCCGGAAGCGTGATCGCCATTGATCAGATCGGTGAGCCACGCCGGGCTGCCGGTGGGAGCAACCAGAGCGTCGAGCTTGAATTTGTCCATGACGAAGTCGATGCCATCGGCGCGAGTGAGCTTGTGATTGTTGGCGAGCGCGTCGACATATTCTTTCGCGGTCAGAGACCCTTTTTCCTCGGCTTTCAGGAAAATGTCTTGTCCGAAATAGGGCATCTCTTTGGTTTTGTGCTTGTCGTTGAACTCGATCACGTCTTTGAGTGATTTGACGGGAGCACTCTCTCCCAGGCGCGCAAGATAGGCGGCCAGATCGGCCTTGAGTTCATAGAGTAGAACTGTCAGTTCACCCTCGTCGAACTTGCCGATGGTGGGGATGTCGGCGGGATCTATGATTTCCGCGCCGGCACTCTTGAGCTGGCCGATCACACTCTCCATGAGTTGATCGACGGCATCGTTGAAGCCGAAATACTTGCGCACGATGCCGAGCCGCGCGCCCTTCAGGCCGTTAGGGTCGAGGAACTTCGTGTAGTCAGGTTGAATCTTTCCAGTGCTGGCTGCGGTGGCTTTGTCTTCGGTGTCGGCGCCCGCCATCGCGCTGAGGAGGATGGCAACGTCGCGAACGGTGCGGGCCATGGGGCCTGCAGTGTCCTGGCTGTGTGAGATGGGAATGATGCCTGCGCGGCTGACGAGGCCGACGGTCGGCTTCATGCCGGCCAGGCCGTTGGCAGAGGAAGGACAGACTACCGATCCATCGGTCTCTGTGCCAACGCCCGCAGCGCACAGGTTCGCCGATACGGCTGCGCCAGTGCCGGAACTGGAGCCACATGGATTGCGATCGAGAGCGTAGGGATTGCGCGTAAGTCCGCCGCGGCCGGACCATCCGCTGGTGGAGTGGCTGCTGCGGATATTCGCCCATTCGCTCAAATTGGTCTTGCCCAGAATCACAGCCCCTGCCTTGCGGAGCTGGGTCACGACGAATGCGTCTCTGGGCGGAGTGGAGCCGAGCAGAGCCAGCGATCCGGCAGTGGTGTTCATCTTGTCGGAAGTGTCGATGTTGTCCTTGATCAGGAGAGGGATGCCATGCAGGGGGCTCCGAATGCCGCTGTCTCGGCGTTCGCGATCGCGGGCCTCGGCGATCTCGAGGGCATCGGGGTTCACCTCGATGACGCTGTTGATCATGGGGCCGGCTTTGTCGATGTCCTGGATGCGCGCGAGGTACTTTTCCGTCAGGCTGCGGGACGTTTCTTTCCCGGACTGCACCGCTTGTTGCAGGTCGTCGAGTGTAAGTTCGTCGAGTTCAAATTCCCGCGGGATGACGTTGGGAGATTCCTGTGCGGCCACGCGAGCAGCGCCCAGAGCAGGATACGCGGCCGAAGCCACCGTAGTTGCAAGCGAGGCGCGGAGAAAAGTGCGGCGGGAATCGGATGCGGGCGCGAGTTCCTTGGGCATTCGGTACTCCGGATGGAAAACGTGGAGAAAGGGCTGCCGGGGAATCTTACGAAAGACCGAGTAGGGATAGCAAACTAAAGGAGTCCGCGGTCGGGAGTAACGTTGCCGGGACGTGAGGGAGGGTGGTAGTCTAGCGCTTGTCTGAGCGGGAGTAGTTCAGCGGTAGAACGCCAGCTTCCCAAGCTGGATGTCACGGGTTCGATCCCCGTCTCCCGCTCCAGTTTCCTGGCTATTTTCCGGCCGTTGCAGGTGTCGAAGCCTTCTTCTGAATCATGCCAATGCCCAAGCCGGCCAAGCCCCCGGCCAGAATCCCGAGCAGGATCAAGACCAGAACATTTTCCAGCAGAGATTTCGGAAAAGCCTTTTGCATCACGCCCCTCCAGCATTACCCAGCACCAGTTTAGCATTCCTGGTTTTGTGGACCGTGTCAGGCACGAAAGACACCTGTCGCCTGTCGGTTGGTTTACTGGTTCCTGCTCGCTTGGGAATGAATCACCGACACTTTACACTTTTGTCAGCATTGGAGATGCCATGAAACGTGTTTGCCTGCTCGTGATCTTGCTGTCGAAACTGTGGGCACGGGAGACCTCGGGCACCGTGCCATCGGAGCCTGTGCGAGCAGAGAAGATGAGACCGCGTATTGGCTTGGTGCTGGAAGGCGGTGGGGCTCTGGGGCTGGCGCACGTGGGGGTGATCGAGTGGCTGGAGGAACACCACATTCCGGTTGACGTGATCGCGGGGACAAGCATGGGGGGACTGGTGGGCGGAATCTATGCGACCGGAGAGTCGCCCGCGCAAATGAAGGAAATGATCCAGCGCATCCAGTGGAAGGAAGTGCTGCGTGGAGTAACGCCCTACAAGGATTTGTCGTTCCGCCGGAAGGAGGATCGCCGAGACTATCCCAACCGCTTCGAGTTTGGGCTCAAACACGGAGCGCAGTTTCCAAGCGGCTTCAATTCCGGGCAGGAGGTCGGGCTGATCCTGGACCGCGTGGGATCTCCCTACTCTGATCTGCAAACGTTTGACGACCTGCCGATTCCGTTCCGCTGTGTTTCGACCGACCTGGTTTCAGGACGGGTCCACGTGTTTGAGCGTGGCTCTTTGGCCCAGGCGCTGCGATCCACCATGTCGTTGCCGGCGTTCTTCAGTCCGGTGCGGGATGGAGACAAGGTCTACGTGGACGGCGGGCTCCTGGAGAATCTCCCCGTCGATGTGGCGCGAGGCATGGGCGCCGACATTGTCATCGCTGTTCACCTGAGGACGAAACCTTTCGAGGCCAGGCAGTCGCTGTCGTCGTTTGGAGTGCTGGAACGTTCGATGAGCGTGACGATTGCGATCAACGAACTGCGCAGCATGGAGAAGGCAGACATCCTCCTGACCGCGGATGTCGAGAACTATGATTCGACCGACTACAGCAATTTCGACAAGATCGAAGCCCAAGGATACAAGGCAGCGCAGGAGAAGACTGCGCTACTGGCGGGACTGGCGGTGAGTGAGGGGGAGTGGCAGAGCATTTTGACGGCGCGCGCGGCGAAGCGGAGACCGACGCCGGTACCTGAGTTCGTAGAGATTCATGGCACGAGTCCAGACATCGCGAAGGGGCTGAATCACGATTTGGCGAAGCTGGCGGGACAGCCTGTGGATCCGGAGCGCATCGATCAGGAAATGATGTCCATTACCGGACTGGGACGTTTCTCGCGCGCAGGATATCACTATGTCGAGAAGGATGGGCGGTCGGGGCTGGTCATCCAGGCAGACGAAAAGGACTACGCTCCGCCGACCGTGCACCCGTTGCTCTTTATCGACGGGTCGGATTTCAAGAATGTGCTTTTCCAAGTGGGAGCGCGCATCACGTTCCTCGATCTGGGCGGATTCGGCTCGGAGTGGCGCAACGATTTCATTGCGGGATCCGAGTATGGATTGCGGAGCGAGTACTACCATCCGTTTACTCCCTACACGAATTGGTTTGTGGCGCCGCGGGCGTTCGCCGACAGCAGCCCGTTCAACATCTACCAGCGGAACCGAATTCTGGCTATTTACCGCAACCGGCGCGTGGGCGGAGGAGCCGACCTTGGCTATGCATTCGGGCGAAGCGCGGAATTGCGCGTCGGCTATGAGTTGGGGTTTCAGAAACTCAGCCAGGAACTGGGAGAACCGGAAATACCACCGGCGCGTGGACGCGTGGGAGTGACCTCGTTAAGTTTTACGCTGGATCGGTTTGATGATCCGGTCATCCCACGAAGCGGAGTGCGACTGGAGTCAGCGTTCAAGTTTTATGACGCGAATCCGGGCGCGACGGACGTCTTTCCCACCGAGGAGTTGCGGTTTGCGGTGGCGAAGCGGACGAGTGAGCGCGCGTCAGCGCTGTTTCTGGCATCGGGCGGGACATCGTTCAACACGAAGAATGACAACACCGGGCTGCCGCCATTCAGTCTGGGTGGGCCGTTACGGCTCGGGGCATACGGAACCAACGAGCTGCTGACCAGCCAGTACTACCTGTTCCAGGCGGCCTACCTGTACCGCCTGCGTGAACTGTCTCCGCTACTCGGACAGAACATGTACCTGCTGTCGGGATATGAAGTAGGGAAGGCTTACTACCAGGGTCCAGACGTTTCGCGCTTGCCGCAGAACGGAACTGTGGGCGTTCTGGTCCAGACCGTGTTCGGCCCCATTTTCTTCGGGGGCAGTATCGGGGACCGCGGACATCGCCGGTTCTATTTCAAAGTGGGGCGCTTTTTCTGAAGACCAGCAACCGGACACTGCGAATCGGGAACCGAAGCAATATACTAAAACATCGAGGAGTCGCTTCATTCGTCGTCAAGGGTAGAGTTGGAAGAACACATAAAAGGGGACATCCATGGGCATCATGATTGCTGCGGAGGTCAAACGTCTGTTGGATGAGGCGAACTTTGCGCACCTGGCAACGCTGATGCCGGACGGTTCACCGCAGTGCGTTCCAGTGTGGGTGGGGCGAGATGGAGACCGGGTGATCATCTGTACCGGGGAAGCTTCGTTGAAGGCAAGGAATACACAGCGCGACCCGCGGGTCTCGCTGTCGCTAGTCAACCAGAGCAATCCCTACGAAGAAGCTCAACTGCGTGGCCATGTTGTGGAACGGCGACCAGACCCACAGTTGACGATCATGGATCCGATTTCGATCAAGTATACGGGAAAGCCGTTTCCGTTCCGCAATCCGGATGGCAGAATCGCGCTCTACATCGAACTGGACAAGGCCCGTTATGCCAAGTTGCCGTTTGAGCATACGCCGGAGCAGGTCGTGGGCCACCGGTGACGAAGTTCAGGTCACGGGTGACAGGGCACGCGTCACGGAACATGGAGCCGAAGTCATCAAACTTTGCGAGGTCATGGCATGACAGAACCTAGTTATGAAGAGTTAAAGGAACGTCTGGCACAGCTGGAAAAACAGGTTGACGGTAAGAAGCGCTCAGGAACGCTAGAGTTCCGCGTAGGCGAGAAGGGCGGCGTCAGTGTCTATGGGCTGGGCCGTTTTCCGGTTACGCTCTATTACGAGCAATGGAACCGTTTGCTGGACGCGGCGCCGGACCTTAAAGCTTTTCTCGAAGAAAACAAGAGCAAGCTAAAACTGAAGCAGGGCTAGCTCCGGGGACGTCAGCCTTTGTCCAGCGAGGATATTCTCAGCAAGCCGCAGCCGCAGCCCGATCAGCGGGTAGCCTATGGCAGCGATCCGAACCAGTATCTGGAAGTGCGCTTGCCCAAAGGGAGCGGGCCGCATCCAGCTCTCCTGAACATCCACGGCGGATACTGGCGCGCGAAATATGACCTGGCACACGCCGGGCACCTGTGTGACGCGCTGCGCGCGGCGGGCATCGCGACGTTCAACGTTGAGTACCGGCGAGTGGGAGACGCGGGTGGTGGGTGGCCGGGGACGTTTGCGGATGTCCGGTCAGCGTCTCGCTTGATTCGTGAGAAGGCGTCGACGTTTCATATCAACGCCGCACGGCTTGCGGTGATGGGACACTCGGCTGGGGGTCAACTCGCTCTTTGCCTGGCGGCGCATGAGACTCCGCTGAAGAGTGCGATCTCGCTGGCTGGCGTTTTGGATTTGAAGAAAGCGTTCGCGCAGCACTTGAGCCATGACGCCGTGGTGGAGTTTCTCGGCGGCAAGCCGAACGAAGTGCCGGATCACTATCGCGAGGCGGATCCGATGGAGTTACGCATCACACACGCGCGGCAGTGGGTGCTGCACGGCACCGATGATGACACGGTTCCTCCGGAATTCAGTCGCGAGTACGCGGCGTACAAGAATAAGATGGGTGAGCGGGTGGAATTGGTTCAGGTTGCCCACGCCGGACATTTCGAACTCATCGATCCAGGATCGGAAGCGTTCCAGAAAGTGATTTCGGCGGTGCGGTCAGCAACGGAGTAGTTGCGGTCGTTACCGCGGTAATTAGTCCGAAGGAGACCAGCCCTCTACACTGACCGCATCACTCCTTCCAGATGCGGAGCGGTGCAATGAAGTTGCAGTTGGCAATGATTCTGGTGATTGCGTATTGCTTGGATGTTGCCGCCCTGGCGCAGACCTTCGACACGCACGCCGAGAAAAGCAAGATCATTGCGCTGGAAAATGCCTGGAACCAGGCGCAGATTCATCGCGATGGCGAGGCTTTGAACCGGTTAGTCTCCGACACCTTTGTCTACACCGACTGGGACGGCACGCTCCTGAACAAGTCGCAGTTTATCGCCGATAGCAAGGACCTTTCTGTCACCACCACATTGGTTGCGAACGATGGTGTGGAGGTGTACTTCTATCCGGGAGTTGCGATCGTCACCGGGGCCTATCACGCCAAGGGCACGAGCAAGGGGAAGCCCTTCGACAATTACGGTCGGTTCACGGATACGTGGATCTCATCGAACGGCCAGTGGCAATGCGTGGCCAGCCATACCAATCACACCAAGAAGCCCGGCTCCAAGTAGCGCGCCAGTATTCACTGTTGTTTGGGTTTCGCGGGCGCTTCCTGCTTCCTTTGTGCACCTTCGGTCCAGGGCGGCACTACTCCGATGGACCGCGCGTAGGCGATCGATTGCCCCAGGTGTTCGGCGGCATGCCGGACGATAAACAGCAGGATGCCGCGCTGGGTGTTCTTTCCTCCAAACCAGTCCAGACTTTTCTCGAGATTGGCATCGGGCATGTCGGTGATCGCTTTGCGGGCGTGCGCGAACGAATCCTTCAGAGTTGCAATGACCTTGGTTTTGTCGGTGGTGGACTTTTCCAGATTCTTGAGATCCACGTTTGCCGGCGGTGGAGTCCCGACGATCTTATAGAGGTTGTAATTGGCGGCGGAGACGTGGAGAAAGACCTCGGCGACGGAACGGACGTCGGGCGCAGGTCGCCAGGAGTATTTGTCGGCGGGGATGGCCTCGGCGAGACGCAGGAATTTATCTTCCTGAATCATGACTTCGGCGAGCACTTCCGAGCGGTATCCGGTCACGCCCGGGGTACCGTCTTTGTAGGGATTGGCTTGAGGCACCAGATGGGGGGCGAGGGCGGTCAAAGCGAGTAGACAAAGCACAAGGAAACGGTTCATGGCATCTCCTCAAAGGGACGGGACCAGCAGGGTCCGGCGCAAGGGTCGGGGGTGGTGGTAGAGATATCACAGAGAGACCCTTTCTTGCTTGCTACAATGCGCCGAGACGATCTTCAACGTTGGACGCTGGCTGGGAGAAAACGTTACAACCTTTATGAGTGCGCTTCCTGGCACGGAGCCTGTCTTCGACGCGGAGGAACGGTTTGAGCGGTTCGACCGGCTCATGCCATTTCGCGTGCAGGATGTCCTGCTCGTTTCCAACCTGTACGATTCGTTCATACTGCGTGAGGATGGACGGCTGAACGAGTTGTTGATTGGCGAGTCGCGGGAACTGAACCTGCAGCAGATACCCGGCATTACGCATGTCTCCAATTGCGCGCAAGCGCTCGATCTGGCGCGATCACAGCCACGGTTCAACCTGATCGTCACCAACCTCGCCGTGGGAGAAATGAATGCGGCGCAACTGGCGCGGGAAATACGCAAGTCGGGGCTGGACGTGCCGGTGGTGGTTCTGGCCTACGACTATCGCGAGGTGAAGAACTTTGTCGTGCGCAATCCGGTGACCGAGATCGACCGCATCTTTTTGTGGCAAGGCAATGCGCGCATTCTGATAGCGATCGTGAAGTACATTGAGGACAAGCGCAATGCGTTTCACGACACGCGAGCGGTGGGAGTGCCGATCCTGCTGGTGGTCGAAGACAATATTCGCTATTACTCTTCGATTCTGCCGGTGATTTATACGGAATTGATTTCGCAGTCACGGCGTGTGATTCGCGAAGGGTTCAACGTCGCGCACAAACTGGTACGGCAGCGCGCGCGGCCGAAGATCCTGCTGTGCTCCGAGTATGAAGACGCGGAGCAGCAAGTGATGCAGTATCGCGAGCATCTGCTGGCTGTGGTTTCGGACGTGCAGTTTCCCCGCGGCGGAGTGGCGGCGCCAGAAGCGGGATTCGAGCTGGCACACATGATCCGGGGTCTCCTGCCCGATGTGCCCACGGTGTTGCATTCCAGTCATACGGAATTCCGGTCGCGGGCGCATGCGGAGGGATTTGCTTTCCTGCAAAAGCGCTCGCCGACTTTCCTGCGCGACTTCCGCAAGTTGCTGACGCAGCAGTGTTCTTTCGGCGACTTCGTGTTTCGCCTGCCAGACGGAACGGAAGTGGCGCGGGCGAGCGATATGAACGCGCTGGAAGAACAACTGCACAAAGTTCCGGCGGAGAGTATTGCTTATCACAGCCAGCGCAACCATTTTTCGCGGTGGCTCACGGCACGGACGGAATTCGCTCTGGCGCAGAAGCTGCGGCCAAGAAAAGTGTCCGACTTTGCCAGCCTGGAACACCTGCGACACGACCTGATCGATTCGATCAATGAGTACCGGCGGGAGCAGAGCGAGTTTTTGATCGGCGATTTTGACGCGGCAACCTTCAAGGCGGGCGATGCATTCTTTCTGCGGATCGGCGCGGGGTCGCTGGGCGGGAAGGCGCGAGGGTTGGCGTTCATGCGCCACATGCTCTACACACAACATTTTTCGCGACGATTTCCCGGGGTGAAAGTGACGGTGCCCCCGGCGGTGGTCATCAGCACGGACGTGTTCGACCGGTTCCTGGCGGAAAACAACCTGCTCGATTTCGCCATTCATTGCGACGACGATGCCGAGATCCAACGGCGATTCCTCGACGCTCCGCTCCCGGCACAGCTGCAGGAAGATATGCGGGCGTTTCTGGCGGAGGTGACGTATCCGCTGGCCGTGCGATCTTCGAGCCTGCTGGAGGATTCGCACTACCAGCCATTCACCGGTGTGTATGAAACCTTCATGCTGGGGAATCAAGGCGAGTTGCAGGCACGGCTGGCACGACTGACGGAGGCGATCCAGCGAACCTACGCATCGACATTCAGCCAGCACGCCAAGGGCTATGTGCGCGCGACGCCCTACCGGCTGGAAGAAGAAAAGATGGCGGTGATCCTGCAGCAGGTGGTAGGGGCGATTCACGGGGACCGCTTCTATCCGGACTTTGCCGGCGTCGTGCGGTCGCGGAATTTCTATCCCGTGCCGCCGATGGCCCCTGAGGACGGGATCGCTGCCGTCGCGCTGGGAATGGGCCGCGCCGTGGTGCAGGGAGGGAAGTGCCTGACGTTCTGCCCGCGCTATCCGAGGAACCTGGTGCAGTTTTCGTCGGTGAAGGACATTCTGGCGAATTCGCAATCGGAATTCTGGGCGCTGGAGCTGAATCACCAGAAGCACGAGGATCCGCTGGCGGAGTTGCGCGAGGCGCGGTTTGGACTGGATTCGGCCGAGCAAGACGGAACCTTGCATGCCCTGGGCTCGACCTACAGCCGCGACAATGATGCGGTTTATGACGGCCTGAGTCGTGCTGGAGCGCGAATCGTGAGCTTCGCACCAATCCTGAAGCAGGAGGTGTTCCCACTGGCGGCGGTTCTGGAACAACTCACGAAAGTGGGCGAAGACGCGTTGGGACAGCCGGTGGAGATCGAGTTTGCAGTGCGCCTGCCACGGCAATCGGACGATGCGGCGGAGTTCGGATTCCTGCAGATTCGTCCGCTGGTGCTGTCGGGGGAAGGGGAAGAGTTGCGGATGGGAGACGTCGATCCGTCGAGCCTGGTGTGCCGGAGCACGCAGGTGCTGGGGAATGGCCGCGTGAATAATCTGAACGATGTCGTGGTCGTGGACTTTCATCGTTTCGAGCGCGGACGCAGCCAGGAAGTTGCGGAGGCGGTGGCGCACTTCAACGCGAACTTGTCTCTGGAGAGTCGGCCGTACCTTCTGATTGGAGTGGGGCGATGGGGCTCGAACGATCCGTGGCTGGGAATTCCGGTGGAGTGGGATGAGATTTCAGGAGCGCGAGTGATTGTCGAAGCCGGGTTCCGCGATTTTCGCGTGATCCCGTCGCAGGGCAGCCATTTTTTCCAGAACCTGATGGCTTTCCAAATTGGCTATTTCACTGTGAACCCGGACGCGGGGGAAGGCTCGGTGGACTGGCCATGGCTAGAGGCGCAGCAGGCGATCGAGGAGCAGGGCTGCGTGCGGCACCTGCGCTTTCCCGAGCCGCTGCTCGTGGTCATGAACGGTAAGGCCCGGGAAGGGATGATATTTAAGGCTGCGAGAGGACCACGGTGACCGGCCGCCCGCAGCGGGCGCCGAGAGGCTCCACCGGATGCTCCTGGCTCCCAAAATCTTTCTTTGTTCCGCTATAATCAGGAAGGATTTTCCCACCGATCGCGCCCTTAGCTCAGTTGGATAGAGCGTCTGGCTACGAACCAGAAGGTCGGGAGTTCGAATCTCTCAGGGCGCGCCATTCTCAGCCTGTAGTCTGCTGGGGGAGATCCTTCGCTGCGCTCAGGATTTCGCCTGCGGGCTCCCGCTGCGCTTACACCCGCAAGACGGCTCAAGTTCGAATCTCTCAGGGCGCGCCAGTTCTCCACTACGATCACCTCGGCTTGGATTCCCGCTTCTCGCTCACTGTATGCTGACCGACACAAGGAAGAAATTCGCTGGTAAAAGTTTCCGGACCGGGCAAAACCTACGCGCCGCGCGGGTTCTGGCCTCTCACGGTTACAACAATTTACAGATGGCAATCCAGATGCTTGTCTCCTTGGCAGACGAAGTGGCGCGCAACGGGGCATCTCGGAAAACACTTCGGCCAGAGGTACTTCCGGATGCCCCTTGCATTTTCATTTCGTCGAGCCCCGCTTCGTTTCCTGACAGCCTTCCCCCGATCATCCGTATTAAGACTGAAAGGGATGCGGGGCGGGGTGTTGGTAGAAAAGCGTCTGGCTTCTAGCCATGAGCCCCAGCTTTACTCGGCAGCCTTGGCCGCGGGGGGGATAGTCACAGTACTTCCTGATCTTTTCCCGGCATGTTCCTGATTCCTAGTGACGTGCAACTTCAGGTTTCACGCCAACCCTAGTTTTCCTTCAGATCAATTCCGGCGTCGCGGAGCAGGCGGGCTACAGCTTCGTTTTTGAGGCGTGAAGCATCGTGGAGTACGCGGACGGTGCGGTCTTTCTCGTTAAACTGGATCCGCTGGATGCCATAAACTTCGCGCACGCTGTCGAGGGCGCGCAGCTCCCTTTCGCCAGGTTGGCTCTGGTAGCGATACGCGGTCTCCAGGTAGGTCATTTCATCCCCTCGCAGCAAGCTTCGTAGTTTACCCTTCCAGTATCTAATAGGGATTGGATTCCGCCAAGGGCGATCTGGCGGCGAGGGCTATGGATCAGACAGAACAAGGAAAATCTCCAAGCGCGATGGCCGTCGATCCTGTCTGCGGGATGAAGGTGAACCCTGCCGGTGCCAAGTTCACTGCGCGTCACGGCGAGAAGGATTACTTCTTCTGCTGCGGCGGATGTCTCGCCAAGTTTCTGGCCGATCCCCAAAAGATTCTGTTATCGCCGCTCAAACCGATGGGGGCAGAGCTGGTTTCGTTGGGGATGGCTCCCGTTGTGGGCGGGGCCGGCGAGGTCGCGCGGAATTCCGATTTGAAAGACAAGCGGGTCTACGTATGTCCGATGTGTGCGGATGTGCGGCAGGTGGGGCCTGGGCCTTGTCCGTCATGCGGAATGGCGTTGGAGCCGGAATCGCCTGGCCTGCCGGCGACGAAGACGGAATGGACTTGTCCGATGCATCCGGAGATTGTCAGGGAGGGGCCGGGGCACTGTCCGATTTGCGGGATGGGGCTGGAGCCGCGGACGGTCACCGTGGAGGAAGAAGAAAATCCGGAACTGCGGGAGATGACGCGGAGGTTCTGGGTCAGCCTGGTGCTGACGGCGCCGCTGCTGGCGATCGCCATGTCCAGCATGTTCATGCGGGAGTCGTTCCTGGATGTTTGGAGTGGCGGTCGCCGGATACCTTGGGAGCCGTGGTTCGAGTTGATCCTCGCTACTCCGGTGGTGCTCTGGGGTGGATGGCCTTTCTTTCAGCGCGGATGGACGTCGATCGTGAACCGCCGCACGAACATGTTCACGCTGATCGCGATGGGAACGGGTGTTGCCTATGTGTACAGCGTCGTCGCGACGCTGTTTCCGCGGATTTTTCCGGCATCGTTTCGCAGCATGGAGGATCGGCCGGACGTCTATTTCGAAGCGGCGGCGGCGATCGTCACGCTCGTACTTCTGGGACAGGTGCTGGAACTGCGGGCGCGCAGCCGGACTTCGAGTGCGATCCGGGCGCTGCTGGATCTGAGTCCGAAGATGGCGCGGGTAATCGCGGCCAACGGTTCGGAGCGCGATATTCCACTGGAGCAGTTGAAGCCGGGCGACAAGCTGAGGGTGCGTCCGGGAGAGAAGGTCCCAGTCGATGGTGTCGTACTCGAGGGCGCGAGCGCGGTGGACGAATCGATGATCACAGGCGAATCGATTCCGGTGGAGAAGGGAAGCGGGTCGCGAGTCATCGGGGCAACGGTGAATGGCACGGGATCGCTGGTGATGCGCGCCGAGCACGTGGGCAGCGACACGATGCTGGCGCAGATCGTACAGCTGGTGAGTCAGGCGCAACGCACGCGCGCCCCGATTCAGCGCCTGGCCGATAAGGTGGCGGCATGGTTCGTTCCGGCAGTGATCGCGATTGCGGTAGTCACCTTTATTGCGTGGGGCTTGTTCGGGCCGGAGCCGCGGATGGCCCACGCCATCGTCAATGCCGTAGCGGTGCTGATTATCGCGTGTCCATGCGCCCTGGGACTGGCGACACCGATGGCGATCATGGTCGGGACGGGACGCGGCGCTCACGCGGGGGTACTCATCAAGAATGCCGAAGCGCTCGAGACGATGGAGAAGGTGGACACCATCGTCTTCGACAAGACCGGAACGCTGACAGAAGGGAAACCGAGGGTCGCCGCAGTCTCCAGCAGTGGAAATCTCTCTCCACAGGAGATCCTCCGGTTGACCGCCAGCGTGGAACGCTCCAGCGAGCACCCGCTGGGAGCAGCGATTGTACGCCGCGCTCAGGAGGAGGATTTGAACCTCGTTGATGTCTCGGCCTTCGCATACGTCACCGGCAAGGGAGTTCAAGGGCTGGTCGAAGACAAACGCCTCGCCGCGGGAAATCAGGCGCTGATGAGTGAACTCGGCGTATTCGGATCGGGGCGCAAGAGCGGTGTTCCAGTGTTGACGACTCCGGGAGCGACCCAGGTGTACGTTGCGATCGACGGGCAATACGCCGGCAATATCGCTGTCGCCGATCCGGTGAAAGAGAACGCAGCTGCCGCGTTGAGCGAGCTGAAGGCGCAGGGAATCAGGCTGGTGATGCTCACGGGCGATCAACGGACCATCGCGCAGCAGACGGCAACGGCGGTGGGTATCACCGATATCCGTGCAGAGATTCTCCCCGCGCAGAAGACGGAGATTGTCAGCGCGCTGCAAAAAGAGGGGCGTGTCGTGGCCATGGCCGGGGACGGGATCAACGACGCTCCGGCACTGGCGCAGGCGCACGTCGGCATCGCGATGGGAACGGGAACGGACGTTGCGCTCGAAAGCGCCGGGATCACACTCCTTAAAGGGGATCTTGAAGGAATTCTGCGCGCGAGAAAACTGAGCCAGGCGACGATGCGGAACATCCGCCAGAACCTGTTCTTTGCGTTTATCTACAACTCGGTTGGGGTGCCGATCGCGGCGGGCGTTTTGTATCCCTTCTTTGGATTGCTGCTCAGCCCGATCCTGGCGGCGGCCGCGATGAGTTTCAGTTCGGTGTCGGTGATTACGAACTCGTTGAGGCTGCGCAGTCTGCGGCTTTGATTCACGCCGGGAAGAATGGCTGCGGGCTCCGAGCTACAGGCAGCGAGCAAGCCAGATCCTGATCGCTCGAAGCCCACAGCTCGTGGCCCGAAGCCGCTGCATGAATGTCTAAAGCTTGGTCAGGTAGTCGGTAATCTCGCGACTGGTCCAGTCCACCGGTCCGATGAATTTGCGGCGCACTACGCCTTTACGATCGATGATGTAGGTCTCGGGCCAGCCGTGGGTGCCGTAGAGGTCTGGACTTTTCTGCGCTTCGTCGCGCACAGTGACAAAATTGACGCCGTAATCTTTCAGAAACCTCTTGTAAGCCGCTTCGTCGGCGTCGATGCTGACCCCAACCACGGTAATGCCGCTACTCTTGAGATTGGCCTGCATCCTGATCAGCGAAGGCATTTCGGCGACACAGGGAGCGCACCAGCTGGCCCAGAAATTGAGCAGGACGACTTGTCCGCGGTACTCGCTAAGAGTGAGTTTGCGGTCGGAATCCTGCACCGTGAAGTCGGGGGCGTTCTCGCCGATGCGGGGTGGGCGGGCGCCGCCGTAGCATCCGATCAGAACGGCCAGTAATCCAATCGTGGGGAGGAGTCGTCTCACACCGCTATAATAGCGGAAATTGGTATGGAGAAGGCATTTCCAGCTACGGCACCTGAGGTTTCAATCATCGTTCCCGCTCGCAATGAAGAAGTGTGCCTGGGCGATTGCCTGCAGTCGCTGGTAACCCAGGACGGGGTGGCGTTCGAGATCATTGTCGTGGACGACGGGTCGACCGACCGGACGCGGGAGATTGCGGAGAGCTTTTCTGGCGTACAGGTAATCTCTCCGGGCCCTTTGCCGGCGGGGTGGACGGGGAAGAACAATGCGGTCGTAGCAGGAGCGAAGGAAGCGCGCGGTAGTTGGCTGCTGTTCACCGATGCCGACACTGTTCACGTTGCGGGGTCGCTGGCGCGAGCGTTGGCGGAGGCGAAAGAGTATCGGGCCGATTTGCTTTCGTATTCGCCGGAGCAGATTGCTGTCACGTTCTGGGAGATGGCTACGCTGCCGGTTGTTTTCGCCGAACTGGCGCGGGAATACCCTCCCTCCAAAGTGAGTGACCCGACATTGCCGATTGCGGCGGCCAATGGACAATACATGCTAATACGGCGGGAAGTGTATGACGCAGTTGGCGGGCACGCCGCGATTGGCGACAGCTTGCTCGAAGACGTCGCGCTGGCCCGCGCGGTCAAGAGTTCAGGACACAGCATCCGATTCCGGTATGCGGCTGATGCGGTCCGCGCGCGCATGTACAGAAATCTCGCTCAGTTGCGCGAGGGGTGGACTAAGAATCTGGCACTGCTGTTCAAGCATCCGACCTGGATGGCGGTTGGATACTCGGTTGAATCCTTCATTCTGTTAGCGGTCGTGAGCGGCGTGATCCAGGTTCTCTTGTTTGGCCTGTCACCGATTCCAAGCCAAAGTGCGCTCCTTCCGCATAATCCGATCCCGGATCGGTATTTTCCGTTGTTCCAATGGTGGATGATTGGGTGTGACATTTTCCTGCTCCTCTTTTTGCTACTGCGTTCCGCTGGGCGCGTCATCACGGCCCGGTTTCCGTTGAGATTCACCATTATTTCTATGATGGGGCCGCCAGTGTTCGCCTATCTTCTTTTTCGATCGACGATCGCGCACTCCAGCGGTAACGTGCACTGGAAGGGACGCGCGTACACGCACCGCGGACTACTGACTACCGACTACTGACTACTGGGTTCTATGGTCTATCTCACACGCAAGGCTGAGTTCTCCGCATCGCACTACTATCACAACCCGGACTTTACTCCGGATGAGAACGTGCGCATCTTTGGCAAGTGCAACAATGCCAATGGGCATGGGCATAACTACACGCTGGAGGTGACAGTGAAGGGTGTGGTCGATCCCAAATCCGGGTTCGTGGTGGACCTGAAGCAGTTGAAGGAAATCATGAACAGGGAAGTGCTGGACGCGATGGATCATCGTTTTCTGAACAAAGAAGTGCCGGAGTTTGCCACGCGGATACCCACGACTGAAAATCTGGCGATCGTGATCTGGCAGAGGCTTTCGCCGAAACTGAAGGCGGCGCAACTTCACCGGGTGCGGGTGTATGAAACCCCGGACCTGTTCGTCGATTTCTATGGAGAAGCATGAAAGCCCATCTGACCCGGCGATACATGTTTTCCGCCTCGCATCGCTTGCACAGTGACGAGATGTCTCCGGAGGAGAACCAGGCTGTCTACGGCAAGTGCAATAATCCGCATGGGCATGGGCACAACTACACGGTAGAAATCACCGTCAGCGGCCAGGTGGATCAGGGCACCGGAATGGTCTGCAATCTGGTAGACCTAGATGGTTTTGTGCAGCAGCATGTGCTGGAGCGGTATGACCATCAGAATTTGAACCTGGCGCAAGAATTTGTGGAGAATGTGCCCACCACGGAAAATCTCTGTATGGCGATCTACAAAATCGTGCAGCGCGGCTTCCGGCTGGCGCATCTGGAAAGAGTGAGGATTGAAGAGACGATGATGAACGCATTCGAATATCGGGGGATTTGTGATTGGGAAATTGGGAATTCGGAAATTGTGTAATTTGGTAATTGCGTAATTTAACCCCACACGAATACGGTGGCGCGTTGAGAAGTTGAATTACCCAATTACCAAATTACACAATTACTAAATCGCCATGAAATCGACCCCAACCGCAACCCCGACTCTGACCAGCGCCAGCTACGAAGAACTGGTGCGCGAAATGATTGTCCGCCTTGGCGAGGACCCCGATCGCGAAGGGCTCACGCGAACACCCGAGCGCGTGAAGAAGGCCTACGACTACCTGACGCGCGGCTACAAGGAAGATCCGGAGGCCTTGCTGCGGAAGGCGTTGTTCACGGTCACCTACGATGAGATGGTGATCGTGAAAGATATCGAGATGTTCAGTCTCTGCGAGCATCACATGCTGCCGTTCTTCGGGAAAGTTCACATCGCCTACATCCCCAACGGCAAGGTGATCGGGCTGAGCAAGCTGCCGCGACTGGTCGAGATCTTCTCGCGGCGGCTGCAGATTCAGGAACGGCTGACGACACAGATTGCCGAAACGATTCAGAAGACGATCGAACCGCAGGGAGTCGGCGTGGTGATCGAAGCGCGCCACCTTTGCATGATGATGCGTGGAGTCGAGAAGCAGCATTCCGCCGCGGTTACGTCGTCGATGCTGGGTTGCTTCCGCGAGGAGCAGGAGACCCGAACCGAGTTCCTGTCGCTGATCCGGCAGCGGGCGAACGGAGGGTAGGCGGATTTGGTAATTGGGCAATTTTGAAATTTGGCAATTTTAGGACGTCCTGTGGCCGCCTCTCTCGACGGTAGCGGCATTCGGCGGCACCTTCACGATTATCTACTTCCGTCCTTGGAACTCCGATAAGCTAGCCTTGAGATGCCTACTCATTCCATGCAGAAGCCGCAGGGTGCGCTCAAGCGCAAGCTAGCCTTGATCACCGGCGCCAACCGTGGCATCGGCCTTGCCACGGCGCGGGCTCTGGCGCGGGAGGGATGCGATCTTGTGATCACGGGCCGCGATGAACGAGCCCTCGGCAAGGCTGGCAGGGGACTGGGAAAGTTGCGAATTTCTGTGATGCAGCGGGCCTGCGATGTGCGCGATCCGAACTCGGTAGATCATCTATTCGCCCTGGTTCGTGCCCTGCGGCGGCCGCTCGATTTCCTGATCAACAATGCCGGGGTCGCGCATCCCAATCGGAGTGTGACGGACCTGCCATACCCGATGTGGGCGGAGGTCATCAATACGAACCTGAACGGCATGTTCCTGGTGACGCAGGCGGCACTGGCGGTGATGAAGCGGGGCAGCGTGATCGTGAACAATCTGTCCATTGCGGCGGAGCGGGTGTTTCCGGGATCGGCGGCCTATAACGCGTCCAAACATGGCGCGTTGGGATTCACCGATACTCTGCGGGAGGAACTGCGTCCGAAAGGGATTCGGGTGCTGGCCCTGATGCCGGGCGCCACCGACACGGCGATATGGGAAACCATGTGGCCCAGGGCGCCGCGACGTAGAATGATGTCAACAGGGACGGTCGCGGAGGCCGTGGTGAACGCCTTGCTGGTGCCCGAGAACAGCTCCGTGGAGAAAATCGTCATCATGCCTGCAGGCGGGGCCTTGTAGTTCTGTATGTCCTTCAAGGATTACTTTAACTCGCTGAAATCTCCCGAGCATCGCCTGGCGTGGCTGGTGGCGCTTGCGGCTGATGCCGTCCAGTTGGTGGGGTTCCCCCTGTTTGTGCAGGGGGGATTGTCGCCGGCAGATTCGCTGCTCGACCTGGTTGTGGGCGTGATCCTGATTCGTTTGCTGGGATGGCACTGGGCGTTTCTGCCGTCGTTGGCGGCGGAGTTGATTCCAGGAATGGACCTGTTTCCGACGTGGACCGCAGCGGTGTGGTACGTCACGCGGCGGAAGATGCATCCGGAGGAGCCGGAAATCCTGCCGCCGGGCCCGGCGCCGGAGAGACGGAACTAGCTGCGATTTTGTTTCTGAAATTGAAAGATACTCTGCTCCTACCACGTACCATAGCGATACCGGTGCGGGCGCTCCGAGAGCACCTTGATCATCAGCACGCCCGCCACAAAGCCCCCGATGTGAGCCCAGAAGGCGATTCCGCCCGCCGAATTGCCAGGTTGAGAAAAGGCTCCATAGAGAAAGTTCAGAAGAAAATAGTAACCCAGAACGAGCCATGCCGGCAGGTAGAGTACGAAGACGAAGAACCAGGTCAACACGCGCGCGCGGGGATACAGGATGAAGTAGGCTCCCATTACTCCCATGATGGCTCCGCTGGCGCCAATTGTCGGCACGTGAGAACCAGAGTTCAGCAGGATATGCGCAACCGCGGCCGCCAATCCGGAGGCGAGATAGAAAAGCAGATAACGGAAGTGGCCGAGATAATCTTCGACGTTGTCGCCGAAGATCCAGAGGAACAACATGTTGCCGAGCAGATGCTTCCATGATGCGTGCAGGAAGAGCGAAGTGAACAGGGGCAAAAACGCCGATGCGAGGCTGTCATAGGATCGGCCGGTCAGTACTGCGACGGTTTGGTCGGGAATGATCGCGAATGCGTACAAAGCGCGCGTGTGCGTTCCAACCGAAAGCTCCCAAAGGAATGCCAGCACATTCAGCATGATCAGAAAATAGTTGATGAACGGCGTAGAGAAGCTCGGCTGGTCGTCGCGAAGGGGAATCATCTAATTTGTAATCTGGTAATTTGTAATCGGTAATTTTGAAACCAGCCGCCAGCAGTGCGTGGGCTTGACCCAGATTATCAATTACCTATTACAAATTACCAATTTCATGAACTACATTCTGGTGATCGACAAAGCGGCTGGCCTGACGTCGCATGACGTGGTGCACCGCGTGCGGCGAATTCTCGGTCAAAAATCCGTCGGCCACCTGGGGACACTGGATCCAGCGGCAACCGGAGTTCTGCCGATCGTGGCGGGGAATCTGACGCGCCTGGCGCAGTTCTACACTCAGTCGGAAAAAAGCTACGAAGGGGTAATTCGCTTCGGATTCGCAACCGACACCTATGACGCCCAGGGCGAGCCGACCTCGACGGTACAACCGGTCGCATTGAAGTTGGAGGAATTGCTCGAGGTCATGGCGATGTTTCGCGGGCGAATCCAGCAGATACCGCCTCCATTCTCGGCCAAGAAGATTGCCGGGGTCCCGGCCTACAAACTCGCGCGCAAGAAGCAGCAGGTCACCCTGAAGCCGGTAGAGGTTGAGATCAGGGAATTCGAAATTCTAGCGGCTCATGGAGAGTGCCTTAATTTTCGCGCGCGCGTGTCGTCGGGTACCTATATGCGATCCGTAGCGCACGACCTCGGGCAGAAGGTGGGCTGCGGTGCGCACTTGCAATCGCTGCGGCGGACCGCTGTCGCAGAGTTTGGGATCGAGGATGCGCACACGCTCGACGAACTGGAGAAGGCGGCACAGCAGGGAAGCATTGAGGAGATCGCAGTGCATCCCAGAAAGCTGCTGCCGAGGTTCCCTTGCGTTACTGCGAGCGACGAAACGGCCTCTCTCATTCGACACGGCCGCGCCGTAAATCTGCCCGAGATGTCGAAGGCGCCGCGAGTGAAGATCTTTTCTGGCCAGACCGACCTGATCGCCATTGGTTCCCGCGTGGCCGGCACGCTGTTTCACCCCGAGATCGTCTTCCGCTCCGTCATCACCGATTAGCGCTCTTTCCGATTTTCAGGCGAAGGACGTCGCAGATTTGTTGCGGGAATCGGCGTCGTGTGCGCTATAATGCGCGCGCCTTCCTCAGCACGCGCCTCCAGGTTCAGAGTTGGGCCCATGGATTCATCAATAGGAATGGATGTGCGCGCGATCTGGCAACTGCCCGTCGAGTTGCCAATTTGTCGCCGCTATGACGGTTCTTGGGCCGATTCTACGCAAATAACGAATAGGAGGGGCGTATGTTCTGCACAGAATGTGGCGGAAACGTGAGCTCGGGGGATACGATCTGCCGGGCATGTGGGGCTCGGCTTCAGGACGCGAAACCGGCACAGCCGGTTGTGATTCGGGCGGCGGCAGCGTACAAGCAACCGGGATTTGGCGTAATGGGCATTACGCGGACGGTGCTGGGTGCACTGGCGCAGGGCAAGTTCATCCGCAATACCATTGCGATCGTCATGCAGGTGGCCGCCGTGGTGGTGCTGCTGGCCGGATTGCTGATGGTCATCCAGGTTCTGAAGCTGGCATTCCAGATTTCCGCAGCGACCGCCACGATCGGCGGATTGCTCGTCGCAGTGCTGCTGGCGGGCGCCGTGTTCGCAGTTGCGCAAATTTATCTTTACCGGGCGCAGACGGTGCGGGATCTTGAAGAATCACCCTTTACGATCATTCCCATTCTCTCGATTCTTTTCCGAACCACCGGGGAATCCTACGCAGTGCTGGCGGTGGCGTTTGGAGTAGGCGGGTGTCTTTTCACATGGCTGAGCGGGATGAGCCCGAGGATGCTGCTTGCGGGCATGGGAGATTTCCTGCCGCCGATGTTGGCCGGCGGCGGGCAGAGCTTTGTCGATGGCCTGGTATTTCTGGTGTTCATGGTGGTGGCGGCCTTTGCGTCGCTAGTTGCCTTCTATGCGCTGGCGGAGTTGGTCGTCGTACTGGTGGATATCGCCTTGAATGTGCGACGGCTAGTGAAGGGGCAAGCATCGGTCGCCGCGTAAGCGTCTGACCGGTGCGCCGCAAACGACTGCGGGCGGCAGGGAACGAGGAGGCTTGGGATGAACTGTCCGAAGTGCAACGCTGATGTCACGGGCGCGGTGCGTTTTTGCCGGAGTTGCGGTGCGGCTCTGCAAGGAGCGCCGCCGGAAGCGCAGGCAACGGCGTGTCCGGCGTGTGGAGCAAGCGTGCGTCCGGGGGCGAAATTCTGCGGGGCCTGCGCCGCTCCTCTGGTCGCCGTTCCCGCGCCTGTCGTTCACAGCGCAGGAACGGTCTGTACGAATTGCGGTGCCGAATTGAAAGAGGGCGCACGCTTCTGCAAATCGTGCGGGAAGGCGGCGGGCTCGGTGGGCAGTGGTGAAGCCGTGGTTGCGGCGAAAGTTCCCGTTCCTGTCCCGTCTGCACCGGCGCAACCAGCTCCGGATGTCAGATCGATCGCGGCATCGGAAGCACCCACACTCGTCGATCCCGCGCCGCCGTTGCGACCGGTTGTGCCGCCAACCCCGGTCGGGCCCAAGCCGAGACCTGCTGCCGCGCTGCCCCCGCAGGTTCCGACGTCGAAGAGTGGGGGAAATAGGGACGCATTGGTCAGCATCATCGCCTTGCTTGTGGTGGTGGCGTTGGGCGCGACCTATTGGTTTGTCTTGCGGAAGCCGAAGGTCCATGAATCGGCCACGCCTGAAGCTGCTGTGCAGGCACCTGCTGCGGCGCAACCGCCGGTTGAATCGTCATCCTCCAGCGGACCGGAGGGCCAGACGGGATCAGAGTCGCCCGCAGCAACCAGCGGTTCGAGCGAGCAACCACCAGCGACGCCAGCGGCTCCTGCTGCGGGAGCTCCGGCGTCAGCCAAAGCTGCGAAACCTGCGCCGGGGAAGTCCCTGCACCCGGGCTATGCGCAGGCTCACGACCAGGCGCAGCAGGCGCTCCAGGCGTCGCACTATCTTGAGCCTCCAGATGGCAGCGCCCTGTTCTGGGAGCGGAAGGCCAAAGCGTTGGGCGATCCAGGAGCAGCCCAGATCGAACAGCAGATCTTCGCTGGAGAGATGTCACAGATTTCCACGGCCCGGCAGAACCACAACTACGACCAGGCACAGGCCCATGTTTATCAGTTGGCCAGCAACTTTCCGGAGCAAGCAGAATTGCGACAGCTTCAGGACGACATCGCCAAAGAGCAACAAGGGTACACAAAGCAAGTCGAGGAACAGCGTCGCCAGGCTGAACTGGCAACGCGGATCAAGAAGATCGCTGTGCAGCATCGCCACGGCGTGGGGAGCAACTTCTGCACGGGAATCATTACCGTGACCCCGGACGGTACCGCCAAGTATGACTGCACGACTGCCGACAACGGCGGCCGCTGTGAGCACGTCACGTTTGCGCCGGGCTCCCTGAAGGAAGCGAAACTTCGGGGCGACGGATCGTTGCACGTGGCCACGCGGCAAGCAGGGAACTTTGACTTCGTGGGCGGCGACATGAACCTAAAGGACGCGTTGGCGGCGCTCACACCCTTGGTTGGTCACTAAGGCGCGTGATCTAGCCATTAGTAACAATGTCCGATAACAGGTATTATGTAAATGTCGTCAGGCTCGGGCTGCATTCCGCTCATCCTTGTTGACTACTGCCCGGCTTCATCGTCTTTCCCTCGCCGCTGAACTCCATCATGACCCGCTGGCTCTGGCTCATCGTCTTGACCCTCGCCCCTATTGCGGCGCTGTCACAAACGCCAACATCCGTTCCGGCACGTGAGCACTTTCAGAATGCCGACGTGATCTATGAATGGGCCCATGACAGCGCCGGGCACAAGTTGCGAATGTTCGTGACGCGACCGAAGGGAGCGTCTGGCAAGGTGCCCGCGATTCTCTTCGTGGGATGGCTGAGCTGCGACTCCGTTGAGTATCCGAGGGGCGAAAGCGACGGATTCGGCGCCATCTTCTGGAGGCTTGTTGAACAGTCGGGTTATGTCACCGTCCGTCTCGACAAGGCAGGAGTGGGCGAAAGCGAAGGCGACTGTAGCAAGCTCGACTTCAACACCGAACTTGCTGGATATCAGTCTGCTTTTGGAGAAATGCTCAAGTATGACTTCATCGATCCTGCCAAGATCTTCGTGGTCGGCCTTAGCAATGGCGGCGGCACCTCGGCATTGATCCCGGGTCAACATCCGGTACGCGGATACATTGCAGCCAGTTCCTGGGGACGGACCTGGTACGAGCACATGCTGGAACTGGAGCGTCTGCGCCTCACGCGAGGCGACAAGAGTCCCAGTGAAGTCAATTCCGGCGTAAAGATCTTCTCAGAGTTCTACAACCTCTATCTCATCTACGGCATGACACCCGGCCAAATCATCGCTCAACATCCGGACTGGAAACCCTGGTGGTATGACGAACCCGACGGGCAGTATGGACGCCCTGCGGCCTTCTACCAGCAGTTGCAGGCGCTCAACCTCGGGGACGCCTGGCAGAGGGTAAGGGCGCCCGTGCTCGTGATGCATGGGACGGCCGACACCATCATGAGCGACGCTGACGCCCGCGCCATTGCCACCAATGTGAACCAGGCGCATTCAGGAATGGCGAGTTACGTCGAGATTCCTGGAGGAGATCACCTGCTGTCGGTCAAGGGTAAGCTCGGCGATGAGGTCGCGTCGACGATGCTGACCTGGATGAAAGAGCAGTTGGAGAAGTGACTGAGGCCAATCAGGAGCCTCGGTCCGCAGTCAGGTTTTCCCCAGCAGGGCAAGGAGATCATGTCGAAATCGGTGCAGAGTCTCCAATCGTTCCGGAGTAGCCTCGACCACCTCCCCCTTGGCTTGAAACACCTGCCGTCCTTCTCTTGCGGTCAGCACGCCCATGACTTCCCCCATGCGCCAGCCGGGTGTGCCGAGGATCTGGATGCCGTCGACGCCGGGAACCAACAGCGCGATGCAGTTGTCGCGAATCACGCCGATGCATTTTGGATAGCGATCGAAAGTCCGAAGTTCGAAGCCGGCGAGGTAAAGGCGCTGCAGTTGTTCGGCAGAATCCATCAATTTGTAATTGGTAATTTGTAATTCTCCCTTGCAGAGAGCGCCGTCCCCGGCCCCCGACGGATGAAATTACCGATTACAAGTTACCAATTACAAATGCCCTACATCTTGTACTTGCCCAGGTCGTCGTCGCTGAGGCCTTCGAGGAACTTGCGCAGTTCGTCACTGCTGGCACGCTCGGAAAGGTTCGCGGCCTGTTTGGAGTGTTTCAGGACATCTTCCTCGACAAAAATCGGGCAATCCATGCGCAGAGCCAGCGCCAGAGCGTCAGATGGGCGCGAATCGATGCTGATGGCGTGTCCATCGCGTTCGAGCCAGATCACGGCGTAAAAGGTGTCGTCCTTGAGTTCGGTTACGACCACCTTGTGAACGTGAGTGTCGAGGCCGGTCAGGACGTTTTTGATGAGGTCATGAGTCATGGGCCGGGGAGTGCTTACCTTCTCGATTTCCAGAAGGATGGCATTGGCCTCATAGGCGCCAACCCAAATGGGCAACACGGTATCGCTGCTCACATCTTTGAGGATGACGACGGGCATGTTGGTGACCGGATCGGGTGCGATGCCACGAATTTTCATTTCAACTTCCATGAATGACCTCAAAAAAGCAGTGGGCAGTGGCGAGTGACTTTCGTCTCGGATACCGAGGGTCACCAGTCCCACTAACCACTAATCACTGACCACTTGCGATATCATCTCCCCCACCAGGCTATTGGGAAAGATTGCGGTCACTTTCACATCCGCGTAGCTTCCCGTTCTCAATTCCACGACTTGCGGCGCGGTAAAGTTCAGAACCTTGATCTGCGAGGTCCGGCCGATCCATTGGCCTCGCGCCGGATTCTTCCCTTCCACCATGACTCGGATCGTTTGCCCGAGGTGGCGCTGATTGCGACGCGTCTGAATCTGTTTCTGCCTGTCATTCAAGACCGCGAGCCGCCGCGCTTTTTCGGAGTCGGGAATCGCGTCATCAAGGCGCAGTGCCGGAGTATTCGGGCGGGGAGAGTACTTGAAGGTGAAGGCACTGTCGTAGCCGACGACGTCGAGCAGCGAGAGTGTCTGCTCGAACTCATGCTCGGTCTCACCGGGAAATCCGACGATCAGGTCGGTGGTTATGGAAATGTCACGCTGTGCAGAATGAATCCAGGAAATGCGTTCCAGGTACTCGTCGCGGGTGTACAGGCGCTGCATGGCGTCGAGCACGCGCGTCGAACCGCTCTGCACCGGAAGATGGACATGGTCGCAGAGTGCAGCGCTACTGTCGATCGCCTGCACGATGTCACGGCCGAAGTCGCGCGGATGGGACGTCGTGAAGCGCACGCGCTCGATTCCATCCACGCCAGCCACGGCTACGAGCAGCTCAGCAAAGCTCTTCTTTCCATCGGGATCACGGTAGGAGTTCACGTTCTGCCCGAGGAGTTGGATTTCCGTATAGCCCAGGTCCGCCAGCTGGCGCGCTTCCGTGAGCACCGAAGCGGAAGTGCGGCTCCGCTCTTTGCCGCGCGTGAACGGAACGACGCAGTAGGCACAGAACTTGTCGCAGCCTTCGATGATGGTGATGTAGCCGCGATGGGGATTGGTGCGGGCCGTATACTCGGTTTCGAAGCAGTGGTCGGTCTGGCGATCGTCGAGTCCGGTCGTACGATTCCCTGCCTCGATCTGAACCAGCATCTCCGGCAGATTCCGATACGATGCCGAGCCGCATACCATTGACACGTGCGGGGCCCGTTCAAAAATCCTGTCGCCTTCCTGTTGCGCCACGCAGCCCAGCACGCCGAACTTCTTACCTTGTTCCTGCAACTTTCGATAGTCGGCGAGGCGGTGGAAGACTTTCTGTTCAGCTTTGTCGCGGATGGAGCAGGTGTTGTAAAGGATCAGCCCGGCCTCTTCGACCGACGGAACCTGGCGATACCCCTGCTGCACAAGCGTGCCGATTACCTTCTCGGAATCGTGCACGTTCATCTGACAGCCAAAGGTTTCCAGGTAGAACGTTTTGTCGCTGGACCCCTGCATCCAGGCTCCAGTATAGCGCAGGGATAAAAGCCCTACGCGCCCTCCGATGACCGATTCCCGCTTGGAGGTGAGGTGACGAACGCCGCACCCAGGCAGGCAGCGATGAGCAACTCGGTTACAGCTGGACCAAGAAAAAAATACCTCCACGAGATGATTCCCATCCCGATGAAGCTGAAGAAAAACAGAGCCACAATGGGCCTGGTCCAAGCCGGATTGGTTTTGGCGAAGGCGGCGAGTTGCCAGAAAAGCACAGCTAGCGCCAGAAGCCAGATGGTGACAATCAGTCCGTAGCCGAAATGGAAATCCCAGTAGCTAGGCATCGATCCCATGAGCTCGAAATGATGTGACTTCATGGTTTCGATCACGGCGATCTCTTCAGCACCATGCTTCGGCGATCCAAACACTCCAACGACGGTGTGAAGAAGGCAATGGATGAATGTCAGGACAGAGGCGATTCGCAACAGCAGAGTCGGTTTCATAGGTACCCTCCAGGGCCCGGTCCTGGGTGAGTCGATGATTTGGCACTTCAAGATCGCCTGGGCATTGTTGACACTTACAGCTATGGTGTCGGCGCAGGACGGTCGGAGACCGTGAGTCCCTTTTCGACGAAGGCCTGCACCCAACCCAGAACGCGCACCCAGCCCTGGTAGTGATTCCTGGCTGCCTCGGGATCTGCTGCGAAGCCGCTGTGCCGCAGGCGGACGATGGTTCCGCCCGATGTGGGTGCGAGATCGAAGCTCACAACCGTCTTCAATGGCCCCGACCAACTGGCTTTCCACGTGTAAACCAGCCGCTGCGGCGGATCGACTTCGAGATACTCGCCGCTGACGTGGTACGGACTGCCGTCGGCGTCGCCTACGCCTTCCGAGCGCCACTCGCCACCCGGACGCACATCGGCAGTCCATTTTGTGTGGTGATAGAGGCCTTTCTGCCCCCACCACTGCATCAACTGGTTAGGGTCGGTGAGCGCCTGGAACACGCGCTTCGGCGGCGCAGCGATCTGCACTTCGAGCGAAATCGCGTCCTGCGCTTGTGCGATTACGTTTGTATTCATTCCGAGTTCCTTTCGTGAGGCGTCGTTCACTTCACCAGCGCCGGACGTTCGTCGATTGTAGTTCCCTTCTCAAGGAACGTCTGCATCCAATCCAGTACGCGTGCCCAACCCTCGGCGTGTCCTTTCGCGGCTTGGGGTGCACCGGCAAATCCTTGCTGGCGGATCTTCAGGAGTGTTCCCGTGCCGGCTCTCTTTGGCCCGCTGGGGTGCAATCCGTGCACATCAGCCGGTTCCAGTTCCCAGCGGACGACCGTCTCCAGATTCCCGCACCAGCTGGCGATCCAGGTATGGACCAGCAAGCGGGGTGGATCGACCTCGAGATACTCACCGTCCACGCGGAACGACGAGCCGTCGGCGCTTGCACCCACACTGGACCACTTACCACCCGGGCGCAGATCAGCCTTCCACTCCGTGATGCGATACATCCCTTGCTGGCCCCACCATTGCGGAATCTGGTTGGGGTCGGTGATCGCTTCGAACACACGCGCGGGCGGGGCGGCGATGAAGATCTCCCCCAATACGGTTTCCTGATCCGGTGAAACTGCCATGGTAGCCATGGTTAGTCCTTTCCTGCTTCCGCATACTTCTTGAGGTTCTCGACCACGCCGGGCCATCCACCGCGGTAATCTTCGCGAGCGACCTTTTCCTGGGCGAGACCACTGTGCGTGACGGTCACGTGTGTGCCGCTGGGGGTGGCATTCAGTTCCCAGCGCACCGTAGTTGGCCGTTGTTTGTCGTCATGCCAGTTAGCGATCCAGGTGTAGACAAGGAGACGCGGAGGTTCGATCTCAAGAATCTCGCCGTGGCATTTGAATTCGTTCACGCCATTCACAACTAGCGTTGCGCTCTTCTTGGTCTCGTAGCTATAGGCGCCGCTACGTCGCGCATCCATCTTCCAGAACTTGACCGGACAACTGGCGTTGGTAAACCAACGCATGAGCTGATCGGGATCGGTCAGCGCCTTAAAGACGCGATCCTGCGGTGCGGCGATGTCGATCTCCGTAACGAGCGCATCCTGGTCTGGCGTGACGATCGTTGTAGTCATCGAACACTTCCCTTCTGCGCGTTCAGGCTTCCATGAACTTCTTGAGTTCCTCGAGCACACCAGGCCATCCGCCGGCATATTCTTTGGCGATGCCTGGCTCGGCGGCTAGTCCGCTGTGTGTCAGCTTTACACGCGTGCCGGTTTTGGTGCGCGTCAGTTCCCAGCGGACAATGGTTTGCATCTTCGGATCTTTATGGAAGTTCGCGAGCCACGTGTGGACCAGCAGGCGCGGAGGGTCGAACTCGAGAAACTGTCCCTCGTGGCGAATGCGGGTGACCCCGTGATACGGATTCTTCGAGCAGTCCATTTCGAAGAACCATCGCCCGCCGACCCGAGGCTCCGATTCATAGATGTCGAGTTCCGGCGAGCGGCGCCTGATCTCGTCAGGGTCGGTGATCGCCTTGAATACGCGCTCCGGCGGAGCGGCGATGTCGATCTCTGTAACGATGACATCGTGGTCGGGAGTTACGATGGTCTGGGCCATGAGTGTCTCCTATCGCAGTCTGGGACGCTATTTTCGCTCCATCGTGAACAATTCCTTCATTTCTTTCCCGTGATCGAGGAACGTCCACTCTTCTGTGTGGTGATGGGCGTCGGGCATCGAGAAAACGACGTGGTGCATGTGGCCGGCTTCGGGGCTGGCGAGGTTGGTGGCGTCAATAAAGTCGAAGCTGATGCTCTTGCCATCTGGGGCGAGCGTGGCCTTCATGCGAGGCTGGTTGCCGGCACTGCAATAGTGGGTCATCAGCAGGCGATCGCCGTCCAAGTGGAACATGGTGATCATGTCGTGGTCACCCTGAGCATGGATCTCATTCAAAACCGCGGAGCCGCCAGAGGTCTGGCGAAAGGTCACGGTGAGCGTCTGGCCCTGGTTGTTCTTCCCTTCCCAAGTGCCTTCGAGGGCTTTGATGGCGTCAAAGGACTTCTGCGCTTCCGAGGCGGCGAGCGCCGCACTCGTACCGAGAATCACGGCGGCAACGACAGCATAACGAGACAGTTTCATAGGTCATTCTCTCCGAGATGGAATTTAGTCTTGCCTGGTACCTTGCCCGTTTCGCGGGCGTACTCCTGTTCCACAAAAGTTTTCAAGTTGGCCAGATTGACTTGCCAGAAGTTGCGATAGCGATCGAGCCATGTATCCACGGCCTTCAGCGGCTCGGCATTGAGCTGGTAAAAGCGATGGCGTCCGCGGCGATGTTCGACCACCAGGCGTGCACGGCGCAGCTGGCGCAAGTGCTTCGAGATCGCGGGCCGCGAGACGGGAAACGCCCCGGCAATCTGTCCAGCGGGCTGAGCTCCCTGGCGCAGCAGGTCGAGCACGGCACGGCGGGTGGGATCGGCGAGGGCGTGGAAGGTAGCTTCCGGCGAATATGTAACCGATCGGTTCCGCATAATGCGTAACTATAGGGTTACATATAAGGGCGTGTCAAGACTTATTTTTTGGCGATGAGTCGTTGGTTTTTCGGAAAGGGTGCTGGCTTCTGGCTGCCAGCCTCTAGCGATCTCAGCTTGCCAGCAGCCAGTTGCGATTTATTCCTCCACGGCGTTTCCTCTTCCCAGCGTCTGCCGGAGGTGGGCCGAAATCTGTTTGCCGTGAAATCGGCCGTTTTCGATGAAGATCTCGTTGGTGCGCGATCCGGCCACGATCACTCCGCCGACGTAGATGCCAGGCACGTTACTTTCCAGCGTTTCCGGATCGCAAAAGGGGCGGTGCTGTTCAGCCGACAGTTCAATGCCGACGCTGCTGAGAAAGTCATAGTCGGGATGATATCCGGTGAGGGCGAAGACGAAATCGTTCTTCAAGCGCTGGGAACCTTGCGGTGTCTTCGCGACCAGGTAGTCGCCGCCGATTTCTTGCACCGTGCTGTTGAAATACGCGTTAATCTCACCAGCCTTGATGCGGTTCTCAATGTCCGGACGAACCCAGTACTTGACGTGATGGTGCATCTGCAAGCCACGATAGATTAGTGTGACCCGCGCGCCGTGGCGCCAGAGGTCGAGTGCCGCTTCGGCGGCGGAATTCTTGCCGCCAATTACGACCACGTCCGTATCGAAGTACGGGTGCGCCTCACGATAGTAGTGGAAGACCTTCTGCAGATCCTCGCCGGGAATGCCGATCTTGTTCGGGAGGTCGTAGTAGCCCGTGGCAA
>Ga0335076_10000119_pt1 | contig 64451 bp, 59 predicted proteins | sample Lox_Sample_25_FD_206717 | JGI IMG/M metagenome (GOLD analysis project Ga0335076, IMG submission 206717) | Soil microbial communities from Loxahatchee National Wildlife Refuge, Florida, United States - Lox_Sample_2.5 | ecosystem: Environmental > Terrestrial > Soil > Wetlands | place: USA... | reverse complement strand
AGGGCCGTGGGTTTGGCCTGTGGTGGCGGGGTTTGCGGTTGTTCTGCGCCTGGTTTTGGCTGGCCGTGTTGTGGCAACTCTGGGTGTAGGCTGGCGATGTTTCCGTCCGCCGGGCGGTTTATGGTTGTGGCAACATGTTCGTCAAGGAAACGAAGGTCAAGCGTGGCGTGCGCGCGTATACGTACGTTCAGCTGGTGGAGGGGTACCGCGACGCGAACGGCAAGGTCCGCCATCGTGTTGTGGCAAACCTTGGGCGCAAGGAGGAGCTGAAGGCCTCCGGGCAGCTGGAGAAGCTCGCGGGCGCGTTTGCACGGTTGGACCCGCCGCTGGCGGGGACCCGGCGGGAGGTCGGGGCGCTGTTGCTCGCGTGGCACTTCCTGCGGGAGTTGGACGTCGCCGGCGTCGTGGACCGGGCGCTGCCGCGCTCGGAACGTTCGGAGTTGTCGGTCGGCGAGGTCGTGTCCGCGCTGATCGCGAGCCGGTTGTGCTCCCCCTCGCCGTTGTATGACATCGCCGGCTGGGCGTCCGGGGCGGCCGTCCGGGAGCTGCTCGGGATCCCGCCGCAGCTTCTCAATGACGATCGGCTCGGCCGCGCATTGGAGACGTTCGCGGTGTATGCGGAGAGTGTGCGCGGCCTGCTCGCGGCGCGTGCGATCGAACGCTTCGGCACCGACAGCGGCCGCTTGCATGTCGATCTCACCACGGTCCGGGTGGCGGGCGCCTATGAGGACTCCGCGCTAGTCGCGAAGGGATGGGGAGCCGATCGGCGGGTCGCCCGCCAGGTCCGCACGTTGCAAGCCGCCACAGGTGACGGGGTCTCGTTGTATCTGCGGCCGGATCCAGGGAACTGCTCAGAGCTCGCTCTGGTCGGCCAGTCGTTGGAGCGGTTGGCGGCGTTCGCCAGGCCGGGGATGCTGATGGTCTGCGACTCCGCGCTCGGGCAGCCCAAACCGTTGTGTCAGATCCACCGCGCGGGGTTGTCGTTCGTGGTGCCGCTGAAGGCATCCACCGGCTTTCAGGAGCGCTACCTGACCGACGTCGGGCCCGCAGCGCTCCGAGCGATCCGGCATGTCGCCGAGCGCGAGCGGCGACTCCCGCCCGCCAAGCGCACGAAGTACCGCGGCACGCTGACCAGCTGGGAGCTCGAGGACCCGGAGACCGGCGAGCCGCGGTGCTTCCAGGTGGCGTACATCCACTCGTCCGAAGAGCACGAGCAGGTCGCCGCCGCGCGCGAGCGCGCGCTCACCAAGGCCGAGGAGGAGCTGCAACGAGTCCGCAACGGGCTCGGTGGCCGCTACTACAAGACCCGCGTCCAGGTCGAGCGGCGTGTCGGGCAGATCATCGGCACAAACATCCAGGGGCTGCTCTGTGTCACCGTCGGTGAGGACCACGCCGGCCGGCCGACGATCAGCTGGGAGCGCGACCACGACGCGATCACAGACCTCGCGCGGACCGACGGCGTCTACGCGCTGGCGACCAACATGCCCGACAAGCGCCTGACCGCCGGGCACGTGCTGCGCATCTACAAGGAGCAGGAAGTCGTCGAACGCCGCCACCGCGACCTCAAACAGACACTCAAAGTCCGACCGATCTTCCTACACAACGACGACCGCATCTACGCGCTCATCTCGATCATCGGGATCGCACTGCTGATCTTCGGCCTTCTCGAAACGCAACTGCGCAAAGCGCTCGCGGCCGACACCGAGCAGCCCGACAAGCGCCTCCCGCTCCTCCCCGAAGACCGGCTCGCCAAACCCACCGGCGCCAACATCCTCTCCGCCTTCCAAGGACTCGACCTCACCTACACCCACCGAGGCATCGAACTCGACCCGCTCACCCCCACCCAGCAACGGATCCTCGACCTACTCAAAATCCAGCCACCCTGGCCTCGCCAGGGAGAGGTACCGCTCGCGAACTGCGGAAAACGGGGCTAGTGGGCCATCGCCAATCGGTATAGGCCGCGGCTTATCCGCGCCACAGGCTCCTGCTGCACAAGCACTGCGACATCGCGCTGCCTGCCGGCGCGACAAGGAGGACTCGGTGGCCAACGACAATTTCGTGCTCTACACGGCGGTCTACGGCAACGTGGACGACGCTTTGGCCGATCTCAGCTCGCTCGACGACCTGCACAAGGATGACGTGATCGGCAAGTTCGACGCGGCGGTGATCGACAAGGAGAACGGCGCGCCGCACATCGTCAAGCGGCTCGATCGCCCCCGGATAGAGTTGATTCCGGAGGCGTTCGGCGGCGGGACGTTGCCCCGCAAGGAGCTGAAGGAGGCCGCGGACGAGCTCGGACCAAACGAGGCGGGTCTGATCGTCGCCGGCGAGCCGACGCTGGATAAGGCGTTCGACAAGGCGGTCACGAAGGCCGACAAGGTCGTCAAGCGCTCTCTTGACGCCACGGCCGACGAGATCGCCGCCGAGCTCCAAGCGGCAAAGAGCTGACGAGAGCGTGGCGCCGGGGACTCGCCAGAAGCGGCGGGGCCTCGGCGCCGCGACGTCGTCGCGAGATCAGGCACCGCTGTCGAGGCCGTACAGCGCGGCTGCATTCCGCCACAGGACGCGCCGGCGATCGTCGTCACTGAGCCGGTCGAGCAGCAATGAGATCCCGTTGCCGTGGTCGTGCGGGTAGTCCGAGGCATACGCGAGCATCGCCGGCACGTCCATCATCTCGAGCAACTGATCGAGAGCGGTCGAATCGGACGGGAGATGTGCCGGCGCGGTCGTCAAGCGAAAGTGCTCCACGACGTACTCGGAGGGCCGACGCTTCAGCCACGGCACCTCGCGCCAGACGCCCTTCCAGTCCTTGTCGAACCGCCACAACAGCGGCGCGAGCCATGCGAACCCGCACTCGGTCACGATCACACGCAGGTCGGGAAAGCGCTCGAACACGCCTTCGCTGACGAAGCTCAGGACCTGCGCCTGCGCGATCGGCTGGTTTCCCACGTAGTCCTCGAGGTGGGTGGTCGTGAACCCGCTCGGTGTCGCCGCCTTGCCGGCGCGACCCCACGCGTGCAGTGCCACCTGGAGCCCGGCCGAGCGGGCGGCCGCGAAGATCGGATGGTTGATCTTGTGACCCCACGGGAGGTCGCTGCGCACTGGTAGGAGGACCTGGACGAAGCGGGGGTCCTCCCCCACTCGCTCGATCTCCGACACGGCGTCGTCGGACGAAACGGTCGAGACGACGAGGCTCGCACGCAGGCGGTCATCGCGCGCGAGGAACTCCTCGCGCAGCCAGTCGTTGATCGCCGACGCGGCGGCGGCCGAGTAGTACGGGTTGCGGTGCATCTCGAACCCGGTCAGACAGTTGAGGACGACGAGCCCGGGCGCCGCGCCATCAGCGAGCACGCCCGAAGCGAGCTCCTCGTAACTTGACGGCGCGGCTGCCACAACACCTGGCGGATACGCATGCGCGACTCCCGTCAGCCGGATCCCCGCCTCGGTGATGTACTGGCGCCAGTAGTCGCTCAGGTACGGAAACAGCGCGTCATAAGACGCCGGCGCGCAATGCACATCGCAGTCGATCGCGTCCATTGATTATGCGGATCGCTCGCGCGGCAGCCCATACAACGCGAGCGCGTTCTCGCACACGATCGCCCGCCGCAATTCCGGCCCGAGCGCCCGAGGCAACGCCTGCGTGGGCGAGTCGAAGTCCCAATGCGGATAGTCGGTCGCGAACAACAGCCGCTCGCCCAGCCTCGCCTGCGAAATCGCGTACACCAGGTGCTGCGGGTCCTCGGGCTCCTCGATCGGCTGGGTCGTGAACCACACGTGCTCGTCGATGTACTCCGAGGGCTTGCGCTGCAACCGTGGATGGTCCTCGCGCATGAGCTCCCAGGCGGCGTCGAGCGACCAGCGCAACGCCGCCGCCCACGCGACGCCGCACTCGGTCATCACCACCCGCAGTCCCGGGATCGCCTCGAACATGCCGCCCGCCACCATGCTCGCGAGCTGGCTCTGCATGACGATCCCGTTACCGACGTGGTACTCGAGGTAGAACGACGGATAGCCCGCCCCGCGGTGGTCGACGTACCCGCCGGTGTGGAGGGCGACCGGCCGGCCGTGCGCGGCCGCGGCCTCATAGATTGGCCAGTACTTGGGCGCCCCGAGCTGGTCAGCGGCGCTCGCCGGCAAAAGCACAGCGACAAATCGCTCGTCCGCCGCGCGCCGTTCAATTTCGGCCACCGCCAAATCCGGGTATTCGTGCGGCACCGCGATCGTCCCGCGAAACCGGGGATCGAAGTCAAACCACGAATCCACCTGCCAGTCATTCACCGCCGAATTCCACTCTGCTGCAAAGTCAGGATGGTCGTAGCAGTCCTGCCCGCTGAGCACCTCGAGCACGGCGTAGTCGACGTCGAACTCGTCAAGCAGCTGCTCGCGCGTCAGCTCGGGATCGCTGCCCCAGATATGCCCCGGCTTGCCCGGCCAGGCGTCGACGCGCATGCCGGAGTGACGGACGCGGGGATACCACTCCGTGATTCGCGGCGTACGCCTGCCGTAACGCTCGAGCATTCGCCGGGCGGCCGGGGTCAGATAACGAGCGAGCATCGCCTCGGTCGCCTGAGCGTGGACGTCGCAGTCCACAAGCTGCACCGACCGCACCGTGTCGAGAACAACCTCCGAATGCGTCTCAACCTGAGAAGACATGGTTCACCTCACGCGTGCAGCACTACGTACTCATCCTCGACGTTCACCTCGAACGTCTCGGCCACATATGGACCCGGTATCCGCTTCGCGGGTGCCTCCGCGAGGACCCCCTCAGCGAGCGATCCTCCGGGCGAGAGTTCGACGCCGTAGCTGCGAACGCCCGGCGCCACGGCCGCGCCCATGAACGACTGACCGCTGTCCAGGTCGTACTCCCAGCCGTGCCAGGGGCACGCGATTCGAAGTGGATCCTCCGAGATCCGTGCGAGCCCCGGAGCGTCCGCGACCGCGTCACCCAGCAGATGACCGAGGCACAGGGGTCCACCCTGGTGCGGGCAGCGGTTGCGGACGCCGTAGAAGTTCTCGCCGATGTGGAACACGCCGATCGAGCGACCGCCGACCTCGACGATCCGCCGCTCGCCGGGCGGGAAGATGCGGAGGGGTGCGACGACAACCCTCATCGTTCCCAACTCTACCCAGCCCTATCCCGCCCCAGCAGCCCTGACCCAATTAGTGCGCTGGCGCGCAAGCGTCTAGAGCGTCATCGTCCGGCCGGCCTCGAACCCGTCGAGCGCCACAATCTCGTCGATCACGTCGTGTGGGACGGGCCCGTCCGTTGTGATCACCATCACCGCGAGCGGTCCGGCGCCGACGCTGTCGGAGTCGACGTGCCCGACCGCCGCCGAGACGATGTTGATGCCCCGAGCTCCGAAGAGCGTGCCGACGCGTCCGATCATCCCGGGCACGTCTCCGTAGCGGAACATCGTGATGTGCTTCTCGAGCTGGATGTTGAAGCGCTGGCCCCAGGCTTCGAGCAGGTGCTCACGGTTTCGCCGCCCGAACACGGTGCCGGCCACGAGCACGCTGTCCTCGCCGCTCTCGACGGTCACGCGCACGAGATCGGAGTAGTCGCGGACGGCTGCGCGCCTCATCTCGACGACCTCGATCCCCCGCTCCTCCGCCAGGCCCGGCGCGTTCACCACGCCGACATCTTCTTCGCAGTGGCCGCGGAGCACGCCGAGCAAGACCTGGATCGTGAGCAGGCTGGTGTCGCGCTCGGCGATCCTGCCGAGGAACTCGGTGCGCACGAGATCAATCGACGAGCCCTCCGTGAGCTCGACCGCGACCCTCCCGAGCGCGCGGCACAGCGATATGAACGGACCGATCACCTCCATGTCCTCGGGCGAGATTGCGGGGACGTTGACGGCGCTGGTGACGACGCCGCCGGTCAGCGCGGCGACGACCTGCTCGGCGGCCTGGTAGCCGGCGCGGTCGGTCGCCTCGGCGGTCGACGCGCCGAGGTGCGGCGTCACGACGACGTTCGGATAGCCGAACAATGGATGGTCGGTCACGGGCTCGGTGGTGAACACGTCGAGCGCCGCCCCCCCGACCTTCCCGGAATCGAGCGCGGCCTGAAGGTCTGCGTCCACGACCAGTGGTCCGCGGGCCACATTCAAGATCCGCACGCCGTCCTTGCACTTGGCGAGCGCCGCAGCGTCGATCCAGCCCTTGGTGTCGGGCGTGTTCGGCAGGTGCAGCGTGATGAAGTCGGCCCGTGCGTAGACGTCGTCTGAGGACTCCGCCTTCTCGACCCGCAGGTCCCGGTATCGATCTGCGGAGACGTACGGGTCGAATGCGATCACGCGCATCCCGAACGCCCGCGCCCGCTCGGCCACGAGCTGGCCGATCTTGCCGAATCCGAGGATCCCGAGCGTTTTCTCGTACAGCTCGACGCCGGAGAACTTCGAGCGCTCCCAGGCGCCACCGATGAGCGAGGCGTGCGCCTGCGGAACGTTGCGGGCCAGCGCGAGCAGCAGCGCCATCGTGTGCTCGGCGGCGGTGATCACGTTCGACTGGGGCGCGTTCGCGACGATGATCCCGGCCTTGGTGGCGGCATCGACATCGACGTTGTCGACCCCCACCCCCGCCCGGCCGACCGCTCGCAAACGTCCGGCGCGCGCGATCAGGGGCGCGTCTAGCTTCGTCGCCGAGCGGATCAGAACTCCGTCGTACTCGCCGATCCGCTCCTCGAGCTCGTCGCGCGACCAGCCGACCCCAACGTCGACGTCGAAGTGCTCCTTCAGCAGCTCGATTCCCGAGTCGCCGATCTTCTCCGCGACGAGTACCCGCGGGCGGCTCCCGTCAGACCTGGAACCTGCCGCCAGCGACTCAGTCGCGCTCACAGCATGCGCTCCAGCACCCAGTCGATGCAGGCCGTCAGGGCCTTGACGTCGTTCGGATTGGTCGCCGGGAACATCCCGACCCGTAGCTGGTTGCGCCCGAGCTTGCGATACGGCTCGACGTCGACGATCCCGTTGGCCCGGAGGGTGGACGCCAGATCCGCCGCGTCCACCTCGGTGGCGAAGTCGACCGTGCCAACGACCAGTGAACGCTTCGCGGGGTCGGTGACAAATGGGGTTGCGTACTCATGCTCGGTAGCCCACTCGTAGAGGTGAGTCGAGGACTCTGTGGTGCGGGCGATCATCGCGTCCAGCCCGCCACGCTGCAGCATCCATTCGAGCTGATCGGCGAGCAGGAGCAGCGTCGCGATCGCGGGCGTGTTGTACGTCTGCTCCTTGACCGAGTTCTCGTGCGCGATCTGAAGCGAGAGGAAGTCCGGTATCCAACGGCCATCGCCGGGATCGGCCGCGATCTGCGACATTCGCTCGAGCGCTCGGGGGCTCAGCACGGAAAGCCACAATCCGCCGTCCGAGCCGAGGCCCTTCTGGGGTGCGAAGTAGTACGCGTCGGTCTCGCCCACGTCGACAGGCAGGCCGGCTGCGGCCGATGTCGCGTCGACCAGCACGAGCGCATCGCCAGAGTCGGCGGGCCTCGACACCGGCACCATCACGCCGGTCGAGGTCTCGTTGTGCGCCCAGGCGATCACGTCGGCGTCGGGATCGGCCTGCGGCTCGGGCGCGTCGCCGGGATCCGCCTCGATCACGATGGGGTCGGCCAGGAACGGAGCCTTACGCGTGCACGCGGCGAACTTCGAGGAGAACTCTCCATAAACGAGGTTGAGGGCACGCCGGCGCACGAGCGAGCAGGCCGCTACCTCCCAGAACGCCGTCGTGCCGCCGTTGCCCAGCGTCACCTCGTAGCCATCGGGGATCGAAAACAGCTCGCGCAGGTCGGCCCGGATCTGGGCCACGACACCTCTCACCGGCGCCTGACGGTGCGACGTTCCCATCACGCCTACGCCTTCCTGTGCCAGCCGCCCGAGCTGCTCGGGCCGGATTCGCGAGGGGCCTGAGCCGAACCGCCCGTCGGCGGGCTTCAGCTCATCGGGAATCTGAAGAACTGTGCCGGTCTTGGTCATACGAGCCTCAACCAAGGTAACGAACTACCCGTCCGGGCAGCGAACCAACGGACCTACTCAGAGAACTCGGTATCGATCCAGTCCATGTTCGCGCGGAGCTCGCGGCCGACGACCTCGACCTGATGGCCGGCCTGCTCCTCGCGCATGCGCTTGAAGTTCTCCTGCCCGGCTCGGTTCTCGGCGATCCACTCGCGGGCGAAGTCGCCGGACTGGATGTCGGCCAGGACCTTCTTCATCGCATCGCGGGTGGCGTCCCCGATGATCACCTTGCCGCGAGTCATGTCGCCGTACTCGGCAGTGTTCGAGATCGAGTACCGCATCCCGGCGATCCCCTTCTCGTACATCAGATCGACGATCAGCTTGAGCTCGTGCAGGACCTCGAAGTACGCGAGGCGCGGGTCGTACCCCGCGTCGGTCAGCGTGTCGTAGCCAGCGCGGACGAGCTCGGTGACCCCGCCGCACAGGACCGCCTGCTCGCCGAACAGGTCGGTCTCGGTCTCGTCCTTGAACGTGGTCTCGATCACGCCGCCGCGAGTACACCCGATGCCTTTGGCGTAAGCGAGCGCGATCGCGAGCGCGTCGCCGCTGGCGTCCTGATGGACGGCGACGAGTCCTGGCACGCCGGAGCCCTCGAGGTACTGCCGACGGACCAGGTGACCGGGCCCCTTCGGCGCCACGAGCGCGACGTCGACGTCTGGAGGCGGCACGACCTCGCCGTAGTGGATCGAGAAGCCGTGGCCGAACAGGACCATGTTTCCCGGGGCGACACCGTCCTTGACCCCCGACTCCCACACCGCGCGGTGGAGCTCGTCGGGTACGAGCATCATCACGATGTCGCCTTCGCTGGCGGCGTCGGCGGGCTCGGCCACGTGTAGGCCGTGCTCGCGCGCCTTGGCCACGCTGCTTGAGTCCGGGCGCAGGCCGACCACGACCGATACCCCCGAGTCCTGCAGGTTCAGCGCGTGCGCGTGCCCCTGCGAGCCGTATCCGATAATCGCGACGGTCTTGCCGTCGAGCTTGTGTAGGTCCGCGTCGTCGTCGTAGAACATTGCCGGGGAGCGTAGATGACGCGGGTCCCCGGCGACTTCTCGACTGCGGGACTCAGCCGCCGCCGCCGAACTGGCGCTCCAGCGAGAGCACGTCGTTGACGTAGTTCTGCGTCGACGGATACACGCCGTGCTGGAGCACCGAGGGCAGGCCCTGGTAGTAGCCCGCGGCCGCCATCGCCGGATCGCCGCCGGTGGAGGCGAGCAGCGAGTGCAGAAGCAGCACCCCGCCGCGGACATTGTCGGCTGCGGACGCCGGGGCCAGTGGCGGCCCGGTGTCGAGCGAGTGCTGGATCCACTCCCACGTCCCCGGGAGGATCTGCATCACGCCGCGGGCGTCGGCGCTCGAGACGAGGTCGTTGTTGAAACCGCTCTCCTGCCACGCGATCGCGGCGGCGAGCGACGGCGGCACGCCGTTCGCGGCGGCGACGGAGCCGACCTCGGAGGCGGTAACGCGCTCGGGCGTCGGATACGGCGGATCGGTAGGCGCCCCCTGGGCGGGCTCACCCACGGGTTGTGACGTCGCGGCGCTCGAGTCGCTCGAACTCGACAGCGACACGTCGACCGTCGATCCCGATCCGGAACCGGATCCCGTCGGGATTCGGAGAACCGTGCCAGTCAACAGGTAGTGAGTCGGGTCAAGCCCGTTTGCCGCGGCAAGCGCGTCGACGGTCGTGCCGGCGCGCGCGGCGATCGCCGAGAGCGTGTCGCCTCCCTGCACAACGTACGACCCGCCGGAACCAGTGGTGTCGCCTGCGAGTGAGACCGTTCCCGATGAAGCCGACGATCCCGACAGGTGGAGCACCGTGCCCGTCAACAGGAATGCTTTCGGATTGAGGCCGTTCGCCGCGGCGAGCGAATTCACGCTCACGCCGGCTCGCGCGGCGATCGCCGACAACGTGTCGCCGGGCTGCACGACGTAGGCGCCCGACGTGCTCGTGCTCGCGGGCACCGCCGAGCTCGTGGTCTCGGCGGTCTCCTCGCTGGTCGACGGGGCGACCGACGAAGCGACCGAGCTCGCTCCCTGCGGGGGTATCTGGATCGTCGAGCCCGCGAGAAGTTGGGTGTCGGGCGAGAGCCCGTTCGCGGCGGCGAGAGCGCCGACGCTCAGCCCATCCTGGGCGGCGATCGACGAAAGGGATTCACCCTTGGAGATGACATGAACGAAATACGCCGAGGCTGTCCCGGGGACACACAGCATCGCGCCGGCCACGACCGTAATTAGCAGGGAAAGTCGCAAATTCATGCGCCCCAGTGTGGTCAAGAAGTGCCGCAACCGGAATCGCTGCAACCGGCCTTTCAGCCTGCAAAATCGCGTTCACCGGTTTGCGTGCAGCAACGGCCTGCGCGAGGCCGCCCCGCGTCACGCGTCGGCCGCCGCGACCAGCGACCGCGCCGGAAACCGCAGCACCCCATCTGCGGCGACGTAGGGCTGCGCGAGCTGCGCGATCCTCGCCACCACCTCTGCGCGCTGCTCGTCCGAGAGCGGATCGAACGCCTCGCCGAACAGGCTCGAGAGGTCGTCGGTCTCGGCGATGTATGCCTCGACGCTGTCAAACGACCGCGGTGGCTCGACCGAGTCGACCACCACATCCACAAACCCGGCGTCCTCAAGCACGTCCTGCAGGCGCCCAGGCGGCGCCAGCGCGAACATCCCTGGCGAGTCGGGATCGGGCTGCGTCGTGTGCCCCAGCTCCACCAACGCGCGAGTCGTGATCGTGGCCCACGGGTTCGCCGGAGGCTCGTCCCATACGGCGAGCGCGACTCGACCGCCCGGCCGGAGGACGCGCCGCACCTCGCGCAGCGCGGCTTCCGGATCGACCGCGAACATCAGCCCCCACTTGCACAGCACGACGTCGACGCTCGCCGTGTCGAGGTCGATCCACTCGAGCTCGATCCGCTTGAACTCGACGTTCTCGATCCCCAGCTCCTCCGCACGGGTGCGCGCGACCTCGAGCATCTCGTCGGTCGCATCGCTGCACACGAGCGAGCCGCCCGGCCGGATCAGCTCAGCCGCGAGAAACCCCGTCTCCCCCGGGCCGGCCGCGAGCTCGAGCACCCGAAGCCCGGGCTGCAAGCCGGCGTGGTCGAGCATCCAGGCCGACACGGGCAGCCCGAACTCGCGCACGCGTTCCGCGCGCTTGCCCCATCCGGCTGCGGCTCTTCCCCACCGCTCCAATATCTCGGCTCTCACCGTATCGGGGTCTGGCATGCCCATCTATTCGCCTCCTCCGTCGAGGGCGCGCTCGGCAAGACGCCGCCTGATCTCCTTGAACGCGCCCTCGATCTGTTCGCTCAAACGCCGCTGGAAGATCGCCATCACCGCCTCAGAGGCCACCGGCCCCAGCCGCTCGACCGCGTGCTCGATCTCCGGCCAGCGCTCGGCCGGCATGTCCGCCTGCGCGAACGGCTTCCAGATCTCATGCAGGAACAGCTCGACGAACGAGCGCGACACCGACTGGCAGTGACGGTCGATGTCCTCGAGGATCGACAGCGCGCTGCACAGCGAGATCCCGCGCCCGGCGACCTCCTCGGCGATCGCCAGCAGGGACGGGCTCGGGACCACGTACCGCCCGTCGCCGATCGGCACGAGCACGCCCAGCCGCTCGGCCTCTGCGAGCACTTGGGGTGCCTCCTGCGCGCTGACGCGAAACCGCTTCCCGAGCTCCTCGAGTGTGAGCGTCTCGCCACGCTCGGCGGGAGCGGCGGCGCTCAGTGCCTCGCCGAACCGCCTCAGTCGGTCCGCGGTGCCCTGCGTGTCGTCGAGCAGCCGCTTGATGCCGCCGAGGTTGAAGCCGTCGTCCTGGAGCTCGCGGACGAGCCGCAGCTGCGCGAGGTGCTCGGGCCCGTAGTAGCCGACGCGCGCGCGAACCTCGGGTGGGTCGAGCAGCCCGCGCGCCTGGTGGGCGCGGATGTTACGCACGGACATCCCGGACTCCGCCGCCAGCTGCTCGATCGTCAGCTGGTTGGGAGAGGCGGACTCCTCGAACCGCGTAGCGGAGGACACGGCACCGATTAAAGCTGGCGTCGAAGCAGCTTGCCCGACGCCGTCCGCGGGAGCTGATCGGCGAAGTTCACGGCCTTCGGGACCTTGAACGACGCCAGGCGCGCTGCGCAGAACGCGCGTAACTCGTCCGGTTCGGCGTTCGCGCCGTCGCGGAGGACGACCGTCGCGATCACCGCCTCCCCCCACTCCGGGTCGGTGCGGGGATGGACCGCCGCATCCGCCACCGCGGGATGCTCGAGCAACGTCGCCTCGACCTCGGTGGGCGCGACGTTCTCGCCGCCACTCACGATCGTGTCCGCCTTTCGACCGGTGATCAGCAGGCGACCGCGCTCGTCGAAGCGCCCGAGGTCGCCGGTGTGGAGCCATCCGTCGCCGGCGACCGCGCCGGCGGACACGATCGGCCCGCGGACCAGGACCTCGTCGTCGCCGGCGGTCCGGACCTCGACCCCGGCCAGCGGCCACCCGAATGTGGCGATCTGCGAGCAAGCCTCGGTCATTCCGTACGTCGGCGCCACGGGCACGCCGGCGGCCTGCGCGCGCTCGAGCAGCGCCGGCGCGATAGGCCCGCCCCCCAAAAGCGCCCAGCGCAACGTAGCCGGCCGCTCCAGACCCGCGTCGAGCAGGCGAGCAAGCATCGTCGGCACCAGCGAGACGAGCGTGATCCTCCGTCCCGGGTCCATCAGATCGTTCAACACCGCCTCGGTGTCGAAGCGGCCGTGCACGACCGCCGTGGTGGCGTAGATTGCGCTCCGGATCGGGATCGACAGGCCTCCGACGTGGGTAAGTGGCATCGGGCACAGCCAGCGCTCGGCAGGATCGAGCCCCAGCGCCACCGCCGAGCCGAGCGCGCTCGCGAGGAAATTGTCGTGGGTAAGGACGACCGGCTTGGGCGCGGCGGTCGTGCCCGAGGTATGCATGATCGCCACGTCGACGTCCGCGTCCGGAGGCCCTGCGAGGTCAACCTCCGCGCTGGCGCGCCGCTGTGCCTGCTCGGGCGGGCTGAGCCGCAGGTCGATCGGAACCACCGCCGCGCCGGCGAGCAGGCACGCGTGCAGCGCGACCACGAAGTCCTCGCTCGCTGGGAGCGCCAGCGGGACACGACGCGCGCGCACCTCCGCTGCCCTTGCGGTCGCCGCGTCGCGGAGCTCGGCATAAGTCAGGTTGCGCTCAGGTCCTTCGATCGCGGGCCGATCGGGATGCTTAGCCGCGGCGGTGGTCACCCAGGAGGACATGTCCGACACGGTAGTCTCGCCCGCGTGCCAACGACGTGGACACCCGCCGGGGACTACGAGGACATTCGCTACGAAACCGCGACCGGCGAGGATGCCGGCATCGCGAAGATCACGATCAACCGCCCGGAGGTGCGCAACGCGTTCCGCCCGGAAACCGTGGTCGAGATGTCAGATGCGTTCACGCGCGCCCGGGAGGACCTCGATGTCGGTGTCGTGATCCTGACCGGCGAGGGGCCCGACGCGTTCTGCTCGGGAGGGGATCAGCGCGTGCGCGGATCTCGCGGTGGCTACGTGACCGGTGCCGATCCGTCGTCCGCCGGCAAGCACGAGGCGGTCGGGCGGTTCGAGGTCACCGATCTGCACATCCAGATGCGCCGGATGCCGAAGCCGATCGTGGCGATGGTGGCCGGGTACGCGATCGGTGGCGGCCACGTCCTGCACGTGGTCTGCGACCTGACGATCGCCGCCGACAACGCCCGTTTCGGTCAGGTCGGCCCGAAGGTCGGCTCGTTCGACGGGGGCTTCGGCGCGAGCGTGCTATCTCGACTGGTGGGGCCGAAGAAGGCCAAGGAGATCTGGTTTCTGTGCCGCCAGTACGACGCGAGCGAGGCGCTGGCGATGGGGCTGGTCAACGCGGTCGTCCGGCTCGACCAGCTCGAGCAGGAGACCGTGAAGTGGTGCCGCGAGATGCTCGCGCTGTCGCCGTTTGCGTTGCGAATGCTCAAGGCGAGCTTCAACGCCGACGAGGACGGCCTCGCCGGGATCCAGCAGCTCGCACACGATGCGAACCTGCTCTTCTACATGAGCGAAGAGGCGCAGGAGGGGCGCAACTCATACCTCGAGAAGCGCAAGCCGGACTTCTCGAAGTTCCCGCGCCGGGCGTGATGACAGCTACACGGGAGGCCACCCGGCCGAGCGGCGTTCGCATCTGGTTGATGGCCGCCCGAGTGCGCACGCTGCCGGCGGCGATCGCGCCCGTGCTCGTCGGGACCGCGCTCGCGGGCTTCTTGCACGTGTTCCATCCGCTCCGGTTCGTCGCCGCGCTGATCGGCGCGATGTTCATCCAGATCGGCACCAACCTGTCCAACGACTACTCGGACGCGCGGCGCGGAGCCGACACCGAAGACCGCCTCGGTCCCGTGCGTGTCACCGCGGGCGGTCTCGTGCCGCCCAAGCAGGTGCTGATCGCCACGTATCTGACGTTCGGCGTGGCCGTGCTGGCCGGCATCTACCTCGTGATCGTCGCGGGCTGGCAGCTGTTGCTCGTCGGCGCCGCGTCGATTCTCGCCGGCGTGCTGTACACGGGCGGTCCGAAGCCGTACGGATACGAGGGGCTGGGCGAGGTGTTCGTGTTCCTGTTCTTCGGGATCGTCGCGGTGGCGGGGTCGTTCTTCGTACAGGTCCAGCGCCTGGACTGGGAGGCGTTCGCACTCGCGGTGCCGGTCGGCCTGCTGGCGGCGGGACTGTTGATGGTCAACAACATCCGAGACATCGACACCGACCGTCGCGCCGGCAAGCGGACGCTCGCGGTGCGGCTCGGCCGAGAACGCGCCCGGACGCTGTTCGCGGTGACCGTTTACCTCGCTTACCTGCTGGTGCCGGTGACGTGGGCGTTCGGGCCGCTCAGCGCGTGGCTGCTGCTCGCCTGGCTGACGCTTCCGCTCGCGGCCCGCGTCGTGCGCGTCGTGCGCAACCGCACCGACGGTCTTTCGCTGAACGGCGCGCTCGCCCAGACCGGCATGCTGCAGCTCGTGTTCTGCACGCTGCTGGCCGCCGGCCTGCTGCTGAGCCGGTGAACGTCGACATCCAATTTTTAAGGGCGCGCATGCGCGCGCCGTTTGTTTCGGCATCGGGTTCCCTCGGCGAACGCGAGCTCGTGCTGGTGCGTCTGGAGGACCCCGACGGGCTGGTCGGCTTCGGCGAGGCGGCACCGCTGCCCGACTATCACGGCGTCAACGTCGAGGATGTGGTCGAGGCGCTCGACGCGTACCGAGACATGCTGGCCGGCGCGGCCCCCGAGGAGGCGCTGGCCCAGTGGCGTCACGTCGCTGTGCTGCCGGCGGTGGCGGCGATCGACATGGCGCTCTGGGATCTCCTGGGACGGCGCGCCGGGCAGCCGGTGTGGCGGCTCCTCGGCGCGCGCGCCGCCGAGCCCGTCGAGGTCAACCACACGATCGCCGCCTCCGATCGCGCCGGCGCCGCCGCCCAGGCGGGCGTCGCCAGGGCCACCGGGTTTCGATGCGTAAAGGCGAAGGTCGCGATCGGCGACGACGCCGGCCGTCTCGCCGCGGTCCGGGCGGTGCTGGGGCCGGACGTCGCGATCAGGCTCGATGCCAACGGGGCATGGTCGGTGGACGAGGCCGTCGCGACGCTGAGGGTGCTCGAGCCCGTCGGCATCGAGCTGTGCGAGGAGCCGGTCCGCGGCTTGGCGCAGACCCGAGCGGTCGCCGCCGCGACGGGCGTGCCGATCGCGCTAGACGAGACCGCCTCCGCGATCGGAGCGCTTGAGGAGCGCGTCTGCCAGGCCGTGTGCCTGAAGGTCGCGAGCTGCGGCGGGATCACCGGCGTCGTCGAGGCGGCCCGCCGGGCACGTGCCGTCGGCTACGAGGTGTATCTCGCCTCGACCCTTGACGGCCCGCTCGGAATCGCGGCGGCACTGCACGCGGCTGCCGTCGTGCAACCCGAGCGCGCGTGCGGGTTGGCGACGCTCGCGCTGTTCGCCGACCGCGAGGACCCGTTCCCGGCGCGCGACGGACGGATCGGCGTCCCGGCCGGCGCCGGCCTCGGCGATGGGCTTATCTCCTGGTATCAGGCGCCACGATCGGCGCTCATGTGATCGAAGTCACGGTTGAGTGGGCAACCAGGGGGTACAGGTGTGAACCGAAGAATTTTCAGTTTCGTACTAAAGGCAGAGGGCTCAGCTGACGACCATGTTGATCAACTGAGCAGCAGCAGTTTTCACCGGGAGATCCAAGATGAGTCCTGAACGTTCCAATGCGTACCGGCGGGTGATGAAGATGCTCGACGACATGGGTCCGAGCAAGCTGTTCGACGACGAGCAGCAGCGGATCCGCTATGCCGCCGACAACCTCATCTTCAGCACCGACCTGAACACCGACGTGGAGGCCTGCGACGCGCTCGAAGACGTCGCCGCCCTCTGCCGGGCGCTGGTCGAGAGCGGGCGCTGGGAGCAGAGCACCGCGATGCGCCTCGTTGACGATGTCTGCGAGTGCGGACCGACGGCTCCGATCGTCCTCCAGGCCGCTTAGTTCTCCCGGATAACGGCTGCGACGCGCTCCGGCGCTTCCAGATGGACGGCGTGGCCCGCCTCCGGGACTACGACCACGTTCGCTTCGGGTAGCCCGCGAGCCATCTCCTCGGCTACCAGCGTGAACTTCCCGTCGCGCTCGCCGACGACGAGCGCGACCGGGACGCGGACCTCCGACAGCCGGTCCCACAACGACGGCAGCGCGCCAGTCCCGAGGCCGCGCAACGCGCCGGCGAGTCCCGCCGGCTGATTTCGGAGGCGGTCCGCGTGGACCGCGGCCGCGACCACAGGCGGCTGCCCGGCGAGCACCGGCGTCTGCGCCCAGCGGCGCGCGAACTCCCCGACCGTCGCTCGCTCGACCTGTGCGGCGAGCGCATCGTCGGCGCGTCGGCGAGCCTCGCGCTCGGCCGGGTCGGCGATGCCCGGGCTCGCGCCGATCAGCACCACCCGGTCGATCCGCTCATGCAGTCCCGGCGCGAGCGCGGCGTGGAGCGCGAGCCGCCCGCCCATCGAGTACCCGACCAGCGTGAACCGTGCCGGCGCGACCTCGGCCATGTCCTCGATCACGGCCTCGAGCGTGACCGGCTGTCGCTTGCTCGCGGACCCGTGGCCGCGGATGTCAGGCGCGAGCGCCCGGTAGCTTTCCCCGAGCGCCGCGACCATGGGGTCCCAGCTCGCCCCGGTGTGGGTGAAGCCGTGGAGGAGGACGACATCGCGCGCCATCAGCTCAGCATCATGACCGCCACAGACACCTATCTGCTGCTGCGCGCCTTCTGCGACGAGCTCGCGCGTTGTGGGATGGAGCAGGCGTGCACGGCGCCTGGCTCGCGCTGCACGCCGATCGTGTTGTCGCTCGTCCGCGATCAGCGGATCCGGTGCTGGTCTCATATCGACGAGCGCTGCGCCGGCTTCTTCGCTCTGGGGGCAGCGAAGCGTGCGGGCAGTCCAGTCGCGGTCACGTGCACTTCCGGCACCGCCGCCGCGAACCTGGCGCCCGCCGTGGTCGAGGCGTGGCACGCGCGGATGCCGCTGATCGTTCTCACCGCCGACCGCCCACCGGAGCTGCGCGAGGTCGGCGCCGGCCAGACGATCGACCAGCTCAAGATCTACGGCGACGCCGTCAAGTGGTTCTTCGAGGTTGGGGTCGATGAGGCGACACCAGCGGCGCTCCGCTTCATCCGCACGCTGGCTTGCCGTGCCTACTGGACCGCGATCGCGGGACCGCCGGGACCCGTCCACCTCAACTTCCCGCTCCGCGAGCCGCTCGTGCTCGACCGTCCGCTGCCCGACGACGACACCGGCCGCGCCGGCGCCCGGCCGTACGTGACGTTCGACTCGGGCACTCCGGGGGCGCCGACCGTCGGCGCGCCGCCGTCGGGCCGGATCGTGATCGTGGCCGGCTCGGATCGCGACCCGGAGGCCGCGCGGGAGCTGGCTCGCTTCGCCGCACGAAACCGAATCCCGCTGCTCGCCGACCCCCTGTCGGGCGCGCGGCGCGGCGACGCGGCGATCGCGCATTACGACCTGCTGCTGCGCGACCCGGAGTTCGCCGCCGCCCACCAGCCCCAGTTCGTGATCAGAACGGGCGACCTGCCCACCTCGAAGCCCATGCGCGCCTGGCTGGCGGGACTCGAGACCGCCCAGATCGCGTTCGACCCAGACGGCGTCTGGCATGACCCCGATGCCGTCGTAGGGATGCGAATCCGGGCCCCCTACCGAGCGCTGCTCGGCGAGCAGAAGCTCGAGACCGACGACGACTGGTTCGCCTCGTGGAAGGGCGCCGACGACGCCGTGGCCGGCGCGATAACGCGGACGCTTGGCGAGGCGGGACTATCGGAGCCGCTCGTCGCCCGGAGCCTCGGCGAGTGGCTGCCGCCCGAGGCGATGCTGTACGTGGCATCCTCGATGCCGATCCGCGACGTCGAGGAGTTCGTCGCGGCTCGCGAGGACGGGCCGCGGGTGGTCTCGAACCGCGGCGCCAACGGCATCGACGGGACGGTCTCGTCCGCGTTCGGCGCTCGCGCGGCGGCCAGGTCAGACGGTCCGGTCGTGCTGCTGATCGGTGATGTCGCGCTCGCCCACGACATCGGCGGCCTGCTGGCGGCGTCGCGACTCGGCCTTGCGGTGACGATCGTGTTGCTCAACAACGACGGTGGCGGCATCTTCCACTTCCTGCCGGTCGGTGGCGAGACCGACGCGTTCGAGGAGCACGTCGCGACCCCCCACGGCCTCGACTTCGGCCGGGCCGCGGCGCTCTACGGCTGCACGTTCGTGCGCGCGAAAACGGTCGACGCGCTGCGGTCGGCAGTCGACACCTCGATCACCGGCGACGCCACCACGATCATCGAGGTACGGACCGACCGCGAGGAGAACCTCGCGCTCCACCGCCGCGTCGCGGAGGCGGCGCTGACGGCGCTCCAACCTGGTTAGCGCCCGAAACCTCCCCGCCCTCGGACGCCGCCGGGACATAAGCACCTCCCACAGGCTTATGCCCCGAGACTCGCGGCCCACGCGGCGATTTCGGGCCTTGTACAGCCACAGCCGCCTACCCGGAGAGCACCGGCAGCAGCGCGCCGAGCTTCACCTCGGTCTCGGCGAGCTCCGCCACCGGGTCGGAGTCGCGCACGATCCCGCCGCCGGCGTACAGGTGCGCCACGCGCCCGCGCACGAGCCCGCACCGCAACGCCACGCAGAACTCGCCGTCGCCGGCCGCATCGGTCCATCCGACGGTCCCCGCGTACCAGCCGCGGTCGAGGCCCTCGAGCGCCGGGATCAGCGGCGCCGCGACATCGAGCGGTTCGCCCCCGACGGCAGGCGTCGGGTGCAGCACCCCGGCCAGCTCGATCGCGCTCAGGGGAGCCGCCAGCTGCGCCCGGATCGGACTTCCTAGGTGGATGATGTTCGCGACCCGCACGAGCGCCGGCTCCGGCGCGGCCGTCACCCACACCGAATGGGGCCGCAGCGCACGGGCGATGCGGCGCACGACGATCGCGTTCTCTTCCCGGTCCTTGTCGCTGCGCAGGAGCTGCTCGCCGAGGTGCTCGTCGACCGCCGGATCGGCGCTCCGTCGCGAGGAGCCGGCCAGCGCGACGGTCGACGCGCGCTGCCCCTCCCGGCGCACGAGCAGTTCCGGGCTGGCGGCAAGAAACACAGCATCCCCACGGCCGACCGCGAACACATAACAGGACGCGAACTCTTCGCGGAGCAGGCCGAGCACGGCGGCCACGTCGTGGTCGAGCGGCGCGTGGACCTCGACCTCGCGCGCCAGCACGATCTTCTCGAGCTCGCCGGCGCGGATCCGCTCCACGGCCCGCGCCACCGCCTCCTCGTAGTGCGAGGGAGGCATCGGGCTCAGCACCTTGTACTCCCCCGCCGGCGCCGGATCGATCAGCGGAAGCGGCGCGGCGCGCAGCTCGCCGAACCGTCCCCCGACCCGTGCTGAAAGGTCCTCGAGCGTGTCGTCCGGCGCCACCTCGACGTTCACCGTCAGTGACACCCGATCGCCGGCGCGCGCCAGCGACAGCTCGGGCACGACCAGCGACGCCGGCGCGAATCCCTCCCACCGGGGCGAGCCGCCGCCATCGGGAGCGAACGCGAACCCGCCCAGCGCGAGCAGCCCCGAGCCCGGTGGGCCGTCGGCGTCATCGGCGAACGCCGAGGCCGCGACCGCCGACCAGCGCCGTGCCACCGCGCCGAACCGATCGTCGCCGCGCGCGTCGAGCGTCCGCACGCAGCCGATCGCCGCAACGGCATAACCGTCCCGGTCGGGCTGCTCGATGCAGAACCACGACTCGCCGGGGCGGCGCGAGGCGACCGCGACCGCGGTCGGGTCGACACGCGGATCGACTTTTGCCGTGACGCTGGCCAGGGACGGCGTCCCGGTGGCGCGGGCGTGGCGAAGCGCAGCGTCGCATCTCCGCTCGAGCCGGCGGACGGTCCTTCCGTCTAGCCAGCCCCATGCCGGGGAGCGCCCGAGCGCGACATCGTGCATGCGCCCAGGCTACCCATCCACGACCACCCCGTTAGGTCTCGGCCCGCCCCCGCGCGATTGCGATCTCTCCGGTTCGCGCCATCTCGATCAGTCCGAACGGCCTGACGAGCTGCTCGAACGCGTCGACCTTGTCGCACGTCCCGGTCAGCTCGACCACGATCGAGCGCTTGGTGACGTCGACAACCTTGCCGCGGAAGATCTCGCAGATCTGCATGACCTCGGTGCGGCTGGCGCCGTCGGCCGAGACCTTGAACAGCGCGAGCTCGCGTGCGAGCGTCTCGCGTGGCTCGAGGTCGCGGATCTTGAGCACGTTGACGAGCTTGTGGAGCTGCTTGGTGACCTGATCGATCGGATGCAGCGCGCCGTCGAGCGTCAGCGTGATCCGTGAGACGCGCTCGTCGTCGGTGGGCCCGACCGCGAGCGTGTCGATGTTGAAGCCGCGGCGGGCGAACAGCCCCGCGATCCGCGTCAGAACACCGGGCTTGTTCTCGACGAGGATCGAAAGCACGTGCTTGCGTCCGGTGCGCAGACCCGCCACCGCCTCGAGCTCGTCGAGAGACAGGACTTCTTTGGTCCCCGGCTCACCCATGGCTCAGCCCACCATGTTCCGCGCCGGCTGGCCGGCGGGGATCATCGGATACGTGTTCTCCTCGCGCGTGACGCGGACGTCAACGAGCACCGGCCCGTCCATCGCGAGGGCTTCCTTCATGTCGGACACCAGCGTCTTCTTGTCCTCGAAGCGGAGACCGGTCGCCCCATAGGCCTCGGCGAGCTTGACGAACTCCGGCCACTGTCCCATGTCGACCTGGCTGTAGCGCTTGTCCCAGAACAGCTCCTGCCACTGGCGGACCATGCCCAGGTAGCCGTTGTTCATGATGAACACCTTGATCCCGATCCCCTCCTGGGAGCAGGTCGCGAGCTCCTGCATGTTCATCTGAACGGAGCCGTCGCCGGCGATGCAGACGACTGTCTCGTCCGGGCAGCCGACCTTCGCGCCCATGGCGGCGGGTAGCCCGAACCCCATCGTGCCCAGACCGCCGGAGTTGATCCAACGACGTGGCTTGGGGAAGTGGTAGTACTGGGCCGTCCACATCTGATGCTGGCCGACGTCGCTGGTCACGATCGCCTCGCCACCGGTGGCCTCATACAGCGCCTGGACCATGTACTGGGGCTTGATCTCCGAGTCGGTCGAGTCGTCGTAACGGAGCGGGTGGCGCTCCTGCCACACGCGGATCCGCGACCACCACTCCTCGAGCCGGCCCGGCTCGCCCGCGACCGCGCGATATTCGGCGGTCAGCCTCGGCAGGATGTTCTTGGCGTCGCCGACGATCGGGATGTGGGCCGGAACGTTCTTCGAGATCTCGGCCGGGTCGATGTCGATGTGGATGAACTTCGCGCGCGGCGCGAACTCCGAAAGCTTGCCGGTGACGCGGTCGTCGAAGCGGGCGCCGATCGCGCAGATCAGGTCGGCCTCGTCCATTGCGTAATTGGCGGCCCGGGTGCCGTGCATTCCGAGCATCCCGAGCCACTGGTCGTGCGGCGCCGGGAACGCGCCGAGCCCCATCACGGTGGTCGTCACCGGGAACCGGTCGGCGGTCGCGAGCTCGGTCAGCTCCGCCCCCGCATTTCCGGCCACGACGCCACCGCCGGCGTAGATGATCGGGCGCCGCGCGTTCGCGAGCGCCTTGGCCGCGATCCGGATCTGCTTCTGGTTTCCCTCGGTGGTCGGCTGGTAGCCGGGGAGGCGCACGTCGCTGACGGGCTCGTACGGGATGTCCGCGCGACTCAGATCCTGCGGGATGTCGACGACCACCGGGCCGGGTCGTCCGGTGCGCGCGATGTGGAACGCCTCGTGGATCGAGCGCGGGATCTCGAGCGGGTGCTGGATCATGAAGCTGTGCTTGACGACCGGCATCGTGATGCCGATCGTGTCGGCTTCCTGGAACCCGTCGGTCCCGAGCAGCTCGGTCCGAACCTGGCCCGTGATGAACACCACCGGGACCGAATCCATCATCGCGTCGCAGATCGGCGTGATCAGGTTGGTCGCACCGGGGCCGCTGGTCGCCAGCGACACGCCGACCTTGCCGGTCGCCTTGGCGTAGCCCTCGGCGGCGTGTCCTCCGCCGGCCTCGTGGCGGACCAGTATGTGACGGATACCGGCGTCGTAGAACGCGTCGTACGTGGGTAGGTTGGCTCCGCCGGGGAGACCGAATACGACGTCCACACCCTCGGCCTTCAAGCATTCCATCAGGGCGTCGACTGCACGCATACTTTCGCCTCCTCTCGGCAAACTCGTTTTGGGGTACGCGCCGACGCTCGGCGCGGGGCGCCGAGCCAGTCTAACAACGGCTTCTCGCCGCGCCGGGGCGTCGTTTCTCAGCCCGGGCGCGGGGCTGAGGCGAGCCGTTGACGCATCGACTCTTCGGACGCGACGGCGACGTCTGGGAACTCGAGCTCGTATCCGCACCTCATGCAGACCGCGTCGTGGAGCTTCAAGACGCGACCGCACCCCGGGCACTGGCGCCGCAGCTCCCGGCTGTCCCAGCGGTAGCACACCGCGGCCAACAGCCCGAAGAACGGGATCAGGCCCGACACCAGAAACCACATGAAGAACGAACTGCCCTTGATCCGGCCGACGATCCCCCCGGCCAGACCGAAGAAAAACATGATCACGACCAGGCCCATGCCAGCCATGGGCCCGATGTCACCAGACGAGTGTCTTGACCGCCCAGAGGACCGCAAGCACGGCCGCGACAACGACCACGGTCCAGAAGATCGCGGTCACGAAACCGATAACGATCTTCAGCAACAGCGCGGCCGCGACGACCAGCACGATGCCCGCAAATGCCTTGCGAACGACCGGCGTACGAGACCGAGTTGGCTCTAGTTGTGTATCCATGCCACTAAGCGTACTCCAGCGCCAGCACGTCTCCCGAAGGAGTCGCTAAGAGGCAAGCGCCGCGGTCAGTCGTAGGCGCGCTTGAGGTACTCGAAGCGCGATTCCGTCCCCGCCGGCGGCGGGTCGAAGCGAAGGCGAGCGAGCCGGTAGCGACGGACCGGCGTGGACTCTCGCGGCGCCGACGCGACACGGCGGTCGGCCACCAGCAGGACCTTGGAGGCTGTATTTGGACGGGTCATGGCGAGAATGATCGGCTCCCGGGTCCTGCTGCACATTGGCCCTGGGTACAAACATCCACAACGCCGCTGTGCCGCGCGGCCGGGCGAGCGCCGGCGACGCCGCGGTTCAAATCTCCCGAGACCGGTCCGCGGCCGCCGCGAGCGCTTCGCGCGCCGCTGCCGGGAGTCGCCGGCGCACCCGCCAGCGGGCGCCCGAGAACGCCAGGTTCGCGACCGTCGCGAAACCCTGCTCGTCGGTGCGCAGCGCCAGCAGCAGATGGGCGACTCGGTCGCTCGGGGGCAACCCCAATCCGGTGGCCTTGACGCAGTAGCAGTTCACTCGGCGACCTCGGGGCCGCACCAGCAGCGCGCCCGCCTCGCCTATCAGCCACACGCCGAGTCGCCCGCGTTCGAGCATCAGCCCGGTGCGGGCATAGAGCTCGCGCGGCCGATGGTCGACGAGGTCGCCGAGCAGCCCGAGCGCCACCCGCTCGGGGTCGGACGCGGAGTTCGAGCGGGGCTTCACGGCGCGGGCACCGCGGGCCGCGTACAGCTCGGGTATGGCCCAGGCGTGGACCAGGCAGAGGGCGGCGAACGGCCACATGAGCGGGCCGGCGAGCGCGAGCGCCCCCGCCACGATCAGGAACGGCGCGGCGTGGGCGACGCTCGAGAGCGTCCACATCCGGCCCTCGTGCCGCATCGAACGCTCGCTGGCGCGCGGACGCCAGTGGACCTTCGCGACCTCGGGCAGGACCGTCGCCAACGGTCCGGCGGCGGCGGTCGGCGCAGCCTCGGGAGACGGTGTCAGCGGACTAGCCCCCGGCGATCGGGCGGCGCAGGATGACCAACGGCGCGTCGAGCGGAAGCTCGCGGACATGCTCCGCCTGGCCCTCGCCGCGCGAGACGAGCGCATAGTAGCCCTGATCGAGCTCGGCACGGAACGCGAGCACCGCCGCCTCGGCGCTTCGCGGGTCGTCGGCGGTCCATTCCGCCAACGTGGTGTGGCCGGTCTCGTCCATCCGGATGAGTCGTGACATGCGAGGCCCTCCTCGGAGGCGTTTCCCCCCGGAATCCTACGCGCCGGCGTCCGCGCTCCCAAGGCGCTCAGAAACCGTCCGCACCGTCCGGCATATTTCATACGTCTGTCCGTTTCTGCGTAGTTTTGCTGTGGTATTCTGAGCTTTAGGTAGGGATCAGTAACGGACTACGAGGCAGGCAGGGCTCCGAACAGGGAAAGGGGACAAGGGAGTGGCCCAAGTTCAGGACGAGATCGCGCGCGGATTGCCATGGCGACGCGGGGATGGGTGGCGATGACGCCACCGGCCGCATCCCAGGCCCACGCTGGATCCCACGCCCACGGTTCCGCCGCGGTCGGGCTTCCCCTGGCTCGCCCGGGAGTAGTAGCCGCGGGGATCGCCCGCTTGCTCGACGTTCGCGTCTGGTCTCAGGTACGTCTGCTGCTCGACGCCACGCTGCTGTGCCTGGCCGCGACCGCTGCGTTCTACGCGGCGCCGATCCCGCACTGGGGCGGGGCCGGGTGGCTGGCCGCCGTGTTCCCTGCGCTGACGCTGGTGATCTTGCGGGCACGCCAGGACCCCGACGAGCGGCTCGACGCATCGGTGCTCGACACGGTGGGCCACGTGCTGGGGGCGGCTTCGCTCTCGGCCATGCTGATGGTGGCGGCGGGATCGATCATCGGCGGAACGCATCCCGTCGGGTTGGCGCTGCGGCTCTGGCTGTTCGCGGCCGTCTACCTGGGGGCGGCCCGAGTGATGCTGGCCTCGGTGCGGGCCCAGGCGCTTCGCAACCGAGCGCTCGCCACCCCGACTCTGATCCTCGGAGCGGGGGCGGTGGGCGAGCACCTGGTCAAGCGCCTGCTCGGCGACCGCGGCTACGGGCTGCGTCCGGTTGGGTTCCTCGACTCCGATCCGATGCCATCGACGGGTTACTCGTCGGCAGCGCAAGTTCCGGTCCTCGGGGGGCCGGATGATCTGGCCACCGCGATCCAGAAGACCGGTGCGCGCCGCGTGATCCTGGCCTTCTCCTCCGAGCCCGATCACGTCCTCGTCGAGAAGGTCCGCGAGTGTGAGCGGCTCGGGGTCGAGGTCTCGATCGTCCCGCGTATGTTCGAGGCGATCAGCGAACGCGCGATCCTCGACCACGTGGGCGGCCTCCCGCTGATCTCGCTCCGCCCCACCAACCCCCGAAGCTGGCAGTTTGCGATCAAGCATGCGCTGGATCGGGTCTTCGCATCGATCGCACTCATCTTGCTGGCGCCGGTGCTCGCCGTGATCGCGGTGGCGGTGCGCCTCGGGTCGCCGGGGCCGGCGCTGTTTCGCCAGCGTCGAGTCGGTCGTGACGGCCGCGCGTTCGACGTTCTCAAGTTCCGCACGATGCGCGAGCCCGATCCTGACCGTGAAGCCGACTTCGTCCCCCCGGACGGATGCGCTCCTGGTGGCATCGAAGGCGAGGACCGCACGACCCGGCTCGGTCGGTTTCTGCGGAGCACCTCGCTCGACGAGGTCCCTCAACTTCTCAACGTCCTGCGCGGCGAGATGAGCATCGTCGGCCCGCGTCCGGAGCGCCCGGAGTTCGCGGCGAGGTTCGGGGCCGAGGTAGATCGCTATGACGACCGGCTCCGGGTCAAGTCCGGCATCACCGGCTGGGCCCAGGTCAACGGGCTGCGCGGCCAGACGTCGATCGCCGACCGTGTCGAGTGGGACAACTACTACATCCGCAACTGGTCGCTTCGCCTCGACTTCAAGATCATGATGCTCACGGTGGCCGAGGTCCTGCGCATGCGCGACAGCCAGAAGGCCCGCAAGTACGGCGGCGATCCCGCGCGTAGACGGCTCGTCTAAGTGCGGGAACGACGGCACCGGACGAAACCGCACCGACCCGATGGAACCACAATGATTCCTCGGCTTTCCTCCTAAGTCCTCCTCGTGACGCTGGCCGTTTGCACGGATTTGCGTCCGCAATTCGGCACATCTTTCATACCCACGAAATAAGTCTGTCGCGATTGGTGCAGGGTTATCGACGATTTGAGCAGCGTCGTCTAGCCCGCAACGCTGCCGTTCGGATCCAGGCGAGCGGTGCGGTGCGGTCATGGGAGCCGCGTCTTGGTCCACCCCACGCGCCGATTGGTACTCGCCGTACAGATCGTTGTGGCGGCAGCGCTGTTGGGGGCCACGCCCGCACCCGCGATGCGGGGCGCAAAGCCCGGCCATGACAGACGAGCCATGCAAAGACCGATGCGGGCGCCCGCGCTCACGGTCGTGCACGGCACGCTGCGCTGGGCGGCCCTCCCGCGCGTTCGCAGCTACATCGTGGCCTCAGTCGCCGGGCGGACGACGTATCGCGTGATCAGCCGGACCCGGTTCACGCCTTCATCGAGGCCCGGCCATACGGTCGGCTACATGGTCAGGGCGCGCGTGCGCAATGCTCGGTGGTCCCGTCTGGTCAGAGTGACCTGGTCGCCGCTCGGACGGGCGAGCGAGGACGGCGACCACCTGAAGGTCTCGGTCGAGAACACCACGGGATGGGGAGTCGACGCGATCTTCTACGGCGCCGGGCTCCGATACGAGCGTCTCGATGTTGGCGATGGAAGCAATCTCGAGCTCGTTGCGAAGGCGTTGCGCGACGGAATGACGCCGCTCGTGCTGTTCAACCCGGCCTCGCCCAATTCGCTGACCGATATCTCGCCCGCCAGAGCCGCGGCCCAGATCGTGTCGTTGGCGCAGCGGCTCGCGTCGCTTGCGGCGCAATACCCGATTCTGAACAAGCTGCACGCGATCGAATTCGGGAACGAGGTCTACAACTACGAGGCCGTCACAAAATATGCCGCGCAGTACGACGCGGCTCATCGGGCACTGTCATCAGACGGTCTCGGGTCGTGGAAGCTGCTGGCGGACGCGACCGCCGTGTGCGGCGATTACCACGCGGAGAAGTGGATTCCGGACCTCATCGCCGACATGTCGGGTGGCGCCGGCGAGGTAGACGGCTGGGCCGTGCATCCGTACGGTTCGATGAGCACCGACTTGTCGCGGGACTGCGTCGGTCCTCACGGCTACGGTTGGCCGGACGTGCGCGACTGGCATCAGATCGCCGTCAACCACGGCAGCGAGGCCCCCTGGTACGTGACCGAGGTCGGACAGTGCATCAGTGCCGGCACCGCATGCCCGAACGTGATCGATCCGGCAGCGCAGGCCGCCGATATGACACATTATCTCAATGCCGCGTCGCAGTACCCCTGGATCGCCTACTTCAATTGGTACACGAGCTGCGATGACAGCACCGGTGGTTACGGACTGCTGGCGGAGAACTCCGCCGGCGTGTGCGGCGTGAACCCGGCCTCCGATGAGCGCCCCGCGTTCGACGCGCTGGCCGGATGGCTCGCCGCTAACGGTGAAGGCTGATCAGCCCTCGCCGTTCGTAGCGATCCATTGCTCCAATTCGGTGAACGCCGGCCGTTCATAATCGGCTGGTTCCCCGAAGTTCGATCCGTTGCTGAGCAGGCCGAACCATCCACTGCCGTCGTCGTACGCCTGGTACAGGATGAGCGCGGCGATCCACGGGTACTTTGCGGGTGTACCGATTCGCGTGTCCCCGCCCGCATCGGTTAGGTACTGCCGCACGTCGGCCGCCTGCGTGTAGTACGGCGCGGTTCCGGCGGCTTCCGGGAGGTCGGTGGCGGTGCCCATAGGCACGCTGACGTTGCAGCCCGACCCGCCCAGACACTGGCCGACCTCCGTGACATACCACGGAGCGTTGCTTCCGGCATCCACCGCTGTGTTGTGGTAGTCGACCACTTCGGGCCAGCCGTAACCTTGCCCGGCGGCGCCACAGCCGTAGTCGGTGGTCATCGGGCCGTATGGGTGGACGGTCCAGCCGTCGATACCGGCGGCCCCCGCCGACTGGGCGGCGATAACCTGGTCGATCCAGTTGGGGCTCGTGTAAGAGTTCACGCAGGTGCCGAGTCCGTCACCGTCGGCGAGCAGCTTCCAGCTGCCGAGTCCGGCGGCGGCGAGCGCAGCATGGGCAGCGTTGTACTGCTGCCCGTACGTGGTGGCGTTCTCAGCGGGACCGCTGGTGCCCCACCAGACTTCGTTGCCGAACTCGATGACGTGCATCCTGCTCATGATCGGGTAGACGGCGGCGAGCTTGTTGAGATCCTGGGCGAGCGTCACGATCTCGGTCGCCATGTCGGCGTCGGCGTAGCCCTCAAACAACACCAACGGAGTAATGCCGTTACGTAGCGCTGTGCACACATAGTCGCTGGCCGTGCACGTACCCGTGTTCTGACCGCGGTCGACGTCTTCACGGGTGTAGGTGATCCCCGCCTGGCTGAACAACGACGCCGAATAGAACGGTGAGTAGTTGTAGTTACCAAGATCCATTACGCCCACTTTCAGCTTGCCGGCGGTCGGATCCGGGGACGTGTTCGACGGCGGATCGGGGGGCGACTGGACGACGGGCGGCGAAGCCCCCGCTTGAGAGCTGCCGTCACCTGTTTGAGGGGCGCTTACGCCCGCCTGAGGGCCGGCGCCATTCGCCGAAGCAGCACCCCGCTGCGGTTCGGGATTCGTCTGCTGATACGTGATCGAGACGTATCCAGTCCACGGTGACCGGCGAACGTTCGCGCGAACACGGTATCTGACGGTACGTCGTGGCAGGCGATGAGGCGTCAGCGTTACACCGCGTATGACCCGATATGCCGGTCGCTGTCTGGCGAGCACGCTCGCGATGATGTAGCTGGAGACTCCTGGAACCCGTGTCCAGTGCAGGCTCTCCCCACGGACGGTGAGCACTGTGCGGTTGGATCCGGCATGCCCGACGCGTGAACTCCGTGCCCCCGGTGAAGATGCGGAAGCGATCGCGCCTCCCGTCGCGAGCGATGCGATCGTCGCGAGTAACAACGCCGCGAGAGCGCGTGCGAACGGTGTGCGGGGGAGCATGAATGAGAGCGGGACATATGAACAGGCGACCGACTTTCTGGTTATCGGTAAGTCGCATCAGGGCTGCATCGGGGCTCGGCTCCGCGGACGGATGACCGACTGTCCAGAAGATGCGACGCTCAGCTCGGCGGAGCCTCGGCAGCGAGCACGGGCGCGATCGTCCGAGCGGAGTCGTAGCGAACCACGCCGATGCCCAGACCCTGCTGACCCGGGCTGGCGACAAACTCATGCGACGGGTACATCGTGCTGATCAGCTTCCAGAAGGCTGGGACATCGCCGGTGGACCCCTCGGCGTCGGGGTCCGTGACATCGCAGATGTCGTGGAATGCGATCAAGCCACCGTCGCGCACGAACTCGCGGTAGTTGATGAAGTCGCACCTGACGCCGCGCCAGCGATGATCTCCATCGATCAGCAACAGATCGAGACGCCGCCCGCCGAGTCTCCGCCGCAGACGCGCGACAGTCAGGGGGTGCGAGGTGTCGCCGTCGATCACGCGGACGGTTTGGCCTGGGGGCGCCGCCCGCCGAAGCCGCCATCTGTTCTTCGCGTACAGATCCATCACGATCAACTGCTCCGGCCGCAGCACGCGGCTGAACAGCACACTGGTGCCCGCGTCGCGTGAGCCGATCTCACAGACGACGCGCGCGCCGTTCTCCCGGGCGAGCTCCAGCAGAGCGTTGATCTCAGGCGCGTGCTGAACCGGGCCGACGCCGAAGTGAGCCTGCGCGAACGCGAAGCATTGATCGGCGTTGGTGGCGTCCGCGGCGGCGCGCTGCTCGGCCCGGCGCGCCGACGGGCTCAGTAGATGTCTACCGAGCTCCGCAAGATCCTCGCTGATGAGCTCGGCCACGTATGGGCTGGCTCGGACGCCGGTGAGCCTCGCCAGCGTCTCCCCCGGGATCATCGCGAGCTCACGACTTCGCTCGCGCATGGCGCGGGCCCGCGCGCTCCGGTCCTCGTAGGGCGCATCCTGCCTCATGCTCGATCCGCCACTGTGGTCGGTTGCCGCCGGGCTCGGCTTGGTGACTCCAATCCGACCAGCAGCGCGTTCCATCGTGCGGCGTAACGCTCGAGGCCGTGGCTCTCGGTGACCCAGGCTCGCGCGTCGCGGATCACATCGCTCGTGTCGGTCTCGCGGAGAGCGTGAAGCTTCGCTGCCACGTCATCCTCGCGAGGCTCCACGCACAGCGCCTCATAGGCGGGCACTTGCCGCAACAGCGACGCGACCGACCCTACCCGTGTCGTCAGTACCGGGACGCCGCACGCGAGCGCTTCCAGCAGGACGTAGCTGCACGCCTCATACAGGCTCGGCAGGACCACGCAGTCCGCCGCCGCATACACAACCGACAGCTCATCTGGTGTCAGTTTCCCGAGGTACAGCGCGCCTGGCACCGACGTCGGACCGGCGACCATCAGTCTGTAGCCCGCGCGCTCACATGCGGGCACGAGGAAATTCGCCCCCTTGCTCGCGTTGAGGCGCCCGGCGAACAACGCCAGCCGCTCGTCCGCCGGGAGGCCCAGCTGAGCGCGGGCGTCGAGGCGTGGGCGCGGACCGAAGACGGTGAGATCGATTCCGTTAGGTATGACCGCGTCGGCGCGCACGCGATAGTGACGGCGTACCTCATCCGCAGTGGATTCCGACACGCACACCACGGTCGCGTGGCGCGATGCGAGTGCCTCAGCGACTCCGCCACCCCATTGGCGGCGAAGCAACTCCCGCCGTGCCAGGCCGGCCGCCAGCCGCTCCGGCGGCGTCAGGCCCGCCGCGTCGGCCCGCGCCATTTCGGCGAGCGTCCCATGGAAGACGTGGACCCGGGGCACCGAAGTCGGAAAGCCCCAACCGAAGATGCCGTTGGTGACCACAAGGTCGGCGGCGCCGACGCGGCGATCGGACGCGACCTGACGAGACAGCCACAGCGAACCCAGACCGGGGCGGTAGATCCACCGCCCCGGCTCGGTCTCGGGCCACACGGTGTCGACGTGCAACCCGCGCTCGGCGAGCACCGATGAGAGGAGCGCACACGAGCGCTCGAGGCCGCCGATGAACCCGGGCGCATTCCGCGAGACGATCACGGCGGATGAGGGCGCTGATCCCGCGGCGAGCACGGGGCGCCAGTGTAGAACGCGGCATCCACCCGGCGGCGGATGCGGTCAACACATGGCCGGATGTCCAGGCGTCGAACGTACAATCGCCCGCCGGTGGCCAGGATCTGCGCCCTCAACAACTACCCGCTCAGGAAGATGTCGGAGCTGGCCCGACGGGGGTCGATGCCGCGCCAGCACCTGTGGGGCGTCGATGCGCTCGCGGCCGCGGGCCACGTTGTCGACATCGCGCCGTTCAGCGAGCCGCACGATCGAAATGCGCTCGACCGAATCAGCTCGCGCACCCGGCGGCTACTTGGACATCTCGACCAGGAGGCCTACGCCGCCCGCCGGCTCGCGGCCATCGACGTCCTGTTCTGCGCGGACCAGAACGGTCTCGCCGGACTCGCCCTCGCGCGTAGCTTGCTGCCCGCTGCGAGGTTCATCTCGGTCGTCCATCACCCTGTGCACAACGCCGTGAGGCGGAGCGCGTCCGCCCTGCAGGACGTGCTCGTGTGCCTGAGCCAAGCGCTCTCTTCTCAGCTTCAGCGCGACCTGCCGCGTCGCCGGGCGGCCGTCGTTCATTTGCCGTGGGGACCCGACTTGAGCTGGCCGCTCTACCACTCGCGCGGCGAGGGAAACGGAGTGGTGAGTGCCGGAAAATCCAACCGGGACCTGACCACACTGGCGAAGGCACTGGAGATCTCGCGCGCGCCAGGCACGGTCTACGACCTCGCGCACGAGTTATCCGGCCCGCTTGACGCCGGGGTCCGGCTGATCGGCCCGGGTGAAGTCGCCGGCGTCGATCCCGACGCTCCCGGCCAGTACCTGGCCGCGCGAGTCCTGGACGACATCGCGGCAGCGTCGATCGTCGCGGTTCCCATCCGCGACCCACGACGTCTGACCGGTCTGACCGAGGTCGCGGACGCGCTCGCGCTCGGCAAGCCCGTGATCGCGACGCGGTCCCCGTACTTCCCCTTCGATATCGAAGAAGTCGGCTGCGGGATCTGGGTCGAGCCCGCGGATCCGTACGGATGGGCGCGCGCGATTTCGATGCTCGTCGCCGACGCGGGCGCGCGCACCGAGATGGGCGCTGCCGGGCGGCGCTTCGCGGAGCGCCGGTGGAACTACGAGCGGTTCTGCGAGGGCCTGTGCACGCTCATAAGCGCGTGAGCGTCACTACACGGGTTCCAGGTCGGGCGCGGGCGTCGTAGCGAGGACCGGCCGGCTCGCCACGCGCTGCCTGACCGGCGGGCGGGTGGCGCCCCACACCAGCGCCACGAATATCGCGACGAGCGAGATGTCGAAGAACAGGTAATCGAATAGGCCCTGGGCCATGAAACCAGTCAGGGCAGCCGCGCACGCGATGTTGCGGAGGCCACGCCATGGCCCCACTTTGATCGCCCCGAACACGGCACCGAGGTACAGCGCGAGGAATCCCGCCATCCCCAGCCAGCCCGCATCCAGACCGACCTGCACGACCAGGAAATGGCTGTGGTAGAAAATCTGATTCGCCTGCTCGATCGGGTGGTTGGCCAGGTAGAACCTGAAGTTGTTGAACCCTATGCCGAGCGGGTTGTGCGCAAGCGCGTGCTCTCCGAGTTTCTGGAGCGCAAACCGCTGCTGGTCCTCCGTCTGTGAACCGAGGGGCGAGGAGAATCTCGTGATGATGCGAGTTCTCGTTCCCGATGGGGTTGCCGCATATCCCGCGGCGCCGAACACCGCCAGCAGCGCCAGCACCCTGACCAGGAGACCGCCACGGCGCACGCTGAGAACGAGGAGGGCAGCCCAGCCGGCGCCGAGCGACAGCAGGGCGCCGCGTGAGGCGGAGATCGCGACACCGAGCAGCATGAACACCACCACCGCTGTATAGGCGGCCGCCCGTGCCGGCTCGTGCTCGTCCAGCGCGGCTAGCACTTCGCCGCTCGCGAGCACCGCGACCATCGCGACGAAGCCCCCGTAGTTCGTGTAGTAAGAGAAGAAGGACTGGATGTTCCCCGCTTGGTATGGAGCGCCGACGAGTGCGTAGATGCCGGCCTTCTGGAGAAATCCGAAGAAGACCACCACGATCGCCGAGCAGGTGATGATGTCCACGAGCTTGCGCCCGGCGTCCGGCTGATCGCGCAGGAGCGTGAACGCCTCCGCGAGCAGGAGCAGCACCCCGAGCCACCGCGCGGCGCCCCAGATGGCCGACCCCGCGTCCTGAGCGTGGAGCGCCGAGAGCGCGCTGCCTAGTACCAGTGCCGCGCCGGCCAGGAAGATCCACAATGGCATCCGCCGCACCTCGATGCGCCACGCGAGCGTGACGCCGACCGCAAAGATCAACGCCTCGTCGGTGCCGATCCCAAACACGTGGTATTCGAACGGCAGTAGTCCCAGGACGAGCCCGAGCGCGAGCACAGGTCGGAGCGCCGCGACCACGATCACGATCAGGGCAACGACGCCGAGGCCCGCCTTGAGCTGATGCTGAGGGTTGCCCAGCTTGTACAAGACCATCGCAAAGACGGCTGCCAGCAGCCCCGCCATCAGCGCTGTGACAGGCGGGGACAGAAGTGTGTCCCGCGGATTGGCGCCCCGCAGGCGGCGTCTCACCCCCATCGACATTTCGCTCGATTCTAGGACGCGTCCAGGCCTCCCCCGACGGCGCTGGGTGTGCGTCTAACATGCCCCGGTGTCCAGCGAGGTGCCGCAACCGGGATCAGTGGCGGCCGAGGAGGAGCACGGGGTGAGCGGGGCGCAGGCACCGCTGAACTTGGGCCGGCGGCGCATCGTCGGCGACATCGGTATCCAGGTCGTTGCCCGCGGAGGGAACCTGGTGCTCGGCGTGATCGTGACGTTGATCGTCGTGCGTGGGCTCGGCGTGCGCGGGTTCGGACAATGGTCGACGCTGCTCGCGATCGCTCAGATCACGACCAGCTTCGGTGACCTCGGGCTCACCCAGGTCGCGGTCAGCCGCGCCGCGAGCGACCCTGCGGCGCAGCCGCAGTGGCTCGGAGCGTTGCTCGGGCTGCGTCTGCTGCTCAGCGTCCCGATCTGTCTGATCGAGCTCGCCGCGATGCTGACGGTGGCGCCCAACCGGCAGGTCGCCGTTGCCGGCGTGTTGATCGCCTCGACCGCCATCGTTGGAGCCGCTGGATCCCTGGCGGCGGTGTTTCAGATCCGGGTTCGCAATGACCTCTCGATGCTCGTGCTGACGACCCAGAGCGTTGTGTGGACGGGGGGCGCGGCGATCGTCGCCGGTTTTACGTCCAACATTCAGGCGTTTGCGGCGGTCTTCCTCGTCTCGAACCTGGTGAGTACCGCACTGACGGTCGTCCTCGCGCTGAGGAGCAGTCCCGTCGAGCTTTCCCGCGGGCGGGCACTGTGGAGCGGCATGCTCCGGATCGGCGGGGTCCTCGGTGCCGCCGGGATACTTGTCACGGCGTACGTGCGCGTCGACCAGGTGCTGGTGTTCGCGTTCGCGGGCAGTCGCCAGGCGGGCTGGTACGCGGCCGCGTACCGGATTCTCGACCAGGCGCAGTTCGTCCCCGGCTCGGTAATGGCAACGCTGTTCCCTCTGATCGCCTCGGCGTATCCAGCCGATCTGCCTCGGGTCCGGCGCTTACTTCAAAGCTCCGCCGACTACCTGTCGATGGGCTCGTTCGGGGCGCTTGCGTTCACCGTGGTCGCCGCCAGGCCGATAATGGTGCTTCTGTTCGGCCCGAGCTTCGCGCCGGCGGCGAGCGCGCTTCCGGTACTGATGGGCGCCTTCGTGTCGATCTCGTTTGGATACCTCGCCGGCAACATGGTGGTGATCCTCGGCTTGCAGCGACGGTATTTCGCTTACGCAGCCCTCGGGCTGATAGTGAACGTGCTGCTGAATGTGGCCTTTATTCCTCCGTATGGATTCCAGGCGGCCGCCTGGATCACGCTGATCACGGAGGTCACAGTCATGTCGCTGAGCATGCGGAGCGTGCTGATGGGGCTGCACATGAAGCCAAGCTGGAGGCGCATGGCCCGGATCGCCGTCGCCGCCGGGGCGATGGGAGTCGCCGTAGCCATCGCCCACTCGGCTGGACTGCCACTGGGTGTCCTGGTCGCCATTGGGGCCGTGGTGTACGTCGGGCTCCTGTTCGCGTTTCGCGCGCTGACGCCGGGGGATGTCATCGGGTTTCTCCGGCGCGACGCGATCTGATCAGGCGACGTCCCGGACAAACGTCAGCTTCAGCTTCGGGCGCTCGGCGATCAGTGAAAACCCCTGCCGTCGCACGTCCTCGAGCAGTCGCAGCGCCTGGGCGACCGTGCCCGTGTGGTGGATCTGGATGGCGAACACGCTCACGCCGAGCCCGACCAGGTCGAGCGTCGGCATGAGTTCGTACTCGCTGCCCTCGACGTCGAGCTTCAGCAGATCGATGCGGTCATCGCCGAACTCACGCATGAGCGAGGGGATGGTCCTGCCGTCGACCTCCACCCACTCATCGGTGTCGTACAGTCCGGCCGCCGAAAGGGACTGGCTGTCCGGCTCGTGATGAGTCTGCATCCGGACCACCCCGTCGTGTGTGCTGACGGCGGCCTGGCGGAAGTTGAAGCGGGGCTCGTCGCCGGCGGCGTCCAGTGCCGCCGCCCCATACGCCTCGACCGGGTCGACCGCCCGCACGACCGCGCCATATCGCTTGATCAGCTCGAGATCGAAGCTGATGTCACCGCCCGAGCCGACGCAGTAACAGACGTCCCCCTCGCCGACCGCGCTGATAGGGACCTTCCAGCCTCCGTAGGCGCTTCCCAGCTCAACGACCGGAGGACCGTCCTCGATCCGGACCAGCCCCAGGCGCCACTCGAACATGCGCCGCCGGATCGCGCTGCGGATCTTCGCCGGCCGGAGCTTCCGGACGAGGCCGGTCACTAGGCTGCGGCCAGCAATTGCTCGATCTGCGCGGCCACCGCGTGTGGAGCGAACTGCCGTTCGGCCCAGGCTCGCGCCGCCTTACCTTGGCGCTCGCCACGGCCCGGATCGGCCACGTACGCGCTGAGGCGCGCCGCCAGCGCATCCGGGTCGTTCTCCGGCTGCGTGATCGCCCCGAACTCCGGGCGGATCAGGTCGGCGACACCTTCCGCCCCGGTGGACAGGCACGGTCGCTCGACCAGCATCCCCAGGATCGTTGCCCGCGGCGCTCCCTCGGTGGGCGAAGGGCAGAACACGCTGACATCGAAGGCGCTCATGACGTCGGCCACGTCGCTCGTCGGCGTCGGAACGAAGTGGGCCCGGCCGTCGAGAGGGCGTGCCTGGGCCCGGAGCGCGGGCTCGGTCTCGCCTGCTCCGGCCATGATCAGGTGGATCCGAGGATCATGGAGGCGGACAACGGCATCAACCACCACGTCGTTGCGCTTCTTGGGATGGAACCGCGAGATGCACCCCACTACGAACGCCTCGGTGGGGATTCCGAGCCGCCGGCGGACCTCGTCACGGCCGTGTGAGGTAAAGCGGATTGTGTCCACGTCGACGACGTTCGGAACCACCACAACCTTCTCAGGCGGGATACCGACTGCCTCGACCGAGGCCTTGGTGCCGGCCGACACCGCCATGACCCCTCCTGCCTGCTGAGCCGCGTGCAGGTACGCCCGGCGGGGCAGCCCGGAGCGGAACGGGTATGGGACCGGTCCCCACTCCGCCCACAGCACCTGCCGGCGTAGCCGGCGCGGCAGCCAGGGCACCATCAGTTGCTCCTTCTTGTAGTGGACCAGCACCACGTCATAAGGCATCTGCGCCTCGAGCGCACGGCGCAGGCGCCAGACGTACTCGGGCCAGGCGATGAGCAGCCGTCGCCAGGTTCGGAGCGACAGCTTCGGACCGATCGCGATTGGCGCGACGCGAACCGCACTGTCGCGGCCGATCCCGGGCAGGTCGCTCAGCATCACGACCTCGTGGCCACGTGAGGCGAGCGCGTCGAGCATCTCGACCGCGGCGAACTCGGCGCCGCCGGCGGAGCTCGTGGTCATCACGCTGACAATCTTCAAATCAGCCGGTACTCGGTCATGGGTCGTCTCTCAGTTATCGGCAGCTGTGTTCACGAGCCGAGCAGGGTAGCCAGCGCGTCGACTGAGTACCTGGTCATCGCGAGTTGACGGCCGGCCGCGCCGAGCGCCAGCGCCCGGTCCGGATCGTCAAGAAGTTCGAAAATGGCCGCCGCGAACTCGGCCGGGTTGTCGGCCGCGAGGAAGTCGCGGCCTGGCTGCCCGTCCTCGATCAGTGCCGCCGCGTGGGTACTGGCGACGACGGGAAGACCGTAGGCAAGCCCTTCGATGAACTTCAGCGGCGAGCCGCCACCGCGCTCGAGCGGCACCAACACGATCGCCGTGTTGCGGTATGCCCCCGTCAAATCCTCGACGAAGCCGGGCGTCTCGATACGGTCGTCGCGCCGACCCTCAGGCAGGCCGCGCCCGATCGCGGTGAGGCGGACCTCGGGCCGCGTCTTCCAGATCGCCGGCAGCACGTGGCTGTCGAGCACGGCGAGCGCCTCCAGGTTGGGTCTATATGTGAAGTCGCCAACGAACAAGAGTCTTCCCGTCCGTGCCGGTGCAGTCGGCTGCACCCTGTCCGTGTCGAGCACGTTGGGCACGTATCTCGTCATGGCGTCCTCGCCCGCCAGCGCTGTCGCGCCGCGCTCGTCGGCTCTGGTCGCCATCCAGCACTCCGCGAACGTTCGCAGTACGTTGCGCTCGAACCGCTCGAGGCCCGTGCGTTCGTCATCGGGCCGGAAGCCGCTCGATTCGAGGTTATGAGCGAGGTAGACCAGCTCGCGCCGGCGCGCCAGCGGCAGCAACGCGGCGGCCGCCACCGGCCCGTCGGCGATCACCCGGACATCGCCGGGCGCGGAGCGGGCAGCCGCGAGCAGCGGGGTCGACACTCCCCGCGCGAGGTCACGCGGCACCTGTCGCGCCCGAGCGCCGGCGTACGCCAGTCCCCGCCTCACCCCGCGTGAGGTGCGAAGCGCGCGCAGCCGCACGTTCCCGAGTTGCTCGTACTCCGGCGCCGGCGTGGGAGCCCCCCACACCACATAGGCGACCTCGATCGGGTGGTGGCGCGCCAACGCCGCGGCGACGCCGTAGGTCCGCAGCCCGGTTCCACTCGCGATCGTCGGCGTGATCGCCGTAATGAGCAGGTCGCTCATCGGGGCAGCGCGGCGTTTATCTGTTCGATCCTCGTCTCCCAGGAGTTGTCGCGGACCGCGTCGCTCCGCGCCTGTCGGCATGCGGGAGAGTCCTCATGGAGGGCGGCCTCGATCGCGGCAAGCGCCTGAGTTACCCCGTCGACCAGCTCGACCCCGTCGACGCCGGCGACCGCCGGCAGGCCGGTGGCCACAACAGGAAGCCCAGCGGCCAGGTACTCGTAGACCTTCATCGGAAAGACGCTCTTGGTCAGTCTCGACCGGCGATATGGGATAAGGCCGACCGTCGCCCCTCGAAGCACCTCGGGAAGCCTGGCCTGAGGCCGGGCTCCGAGGAGGTGCACGTTGGCCCGGGCGGCCAGGGCGGAGACATCGGTGCCCGGGTCGCCCAGGCCAATCGGCCCGACCAGCGCGAGCGTCCACGCCGGGCGAGCATCCGCGATCGCAGCCAGCAGATCCAGATCGAGCTTCTTGGCCGCGATCGCACCGACGAACACGATGCGCGGCTCGGGCAACGCCGAGATCGACGGGTCGAGCGGGCCGGGCAGGAGCGCGCTCGCGAAGTGGTGGGTGTCGGCCACGTTGGGTGCGTACAGCACATGGCTGGACATCGTTCGCATCCGGTCCGCCAGCGTGGGAGAACTCGCGATCACGAGATCGGCACGCGCAGCGAACCGGCGTTCAGCCGCGGCGAAGCTGGGGGCGTCGATCCCGTCCTGGACGGCGATGTCGTCCACGCAGTGATAGATCACGAGCCCCGGTGTAAGGGTGTCGACGAGCACCTCGGCCTGCGGGACGTACCCCCAAAGGACCGGCGCGTCGAGGTGCATGCGGCGTGCCGCCAGCCACGACGCGGCCCGCAGGAGCCGCGCGTTCACGGCGCGCACGGCCGCGCTGGAATGCAGCGGAAGCACGAGCGGTGAGAGCACCGTCACCCCGTCGACCTCGCGCGGCGGGGCCAGACCGCGCCGCAGCCGGCGCCCGATGCGGCGCAGATCGCGGCCCGAGCCGAGGTCCGGCCGGCGCAGGCCGAGTGACTCGATGAACAGCACTCGATTGCCGGCCGCGGCGAGCCTCGCCATCAGGTGGTGCTGGTTCGTCCAGACCTCGTTGTCCCAGTCGTTGAAGCCGACGCAAACGATGTCGCGGCCGTCGAGCGGTCCGGCGTTCACCGGGTTGCCTCCGCGCCGTCCACCTACGGATCGGGGAGGAACAGGTGGCGCAGTTGGTTGAACTCGTCTTGTGCCTGCTCGTAGTCGTCGTGGCGCCCGATGTCGAGCCAGTGATCCTCCGAGTGCCAGGCTCGCACGGTCTCGCCGGCGGCGATCAGGCGAAGGACGAGATCCGGGAAATCGAGGTGCCCGCCCTGAGGGATGTGCGCTCGTACCCGCGGGGCGAAGCAGTACACCCCCATCGAGACCACGTAGGACAGCGTCGGCTTCTCGATGTAACCGGTCACTAGCGTCGGATCGGTCTCCTGCTCGAAGCGCATCACCCCGAGCGAGACCTGGACGTCGCGCTGATGGGCGGCGATCGTCGCGCTATGCCCGCCCTCACGGTGGTGTTCGAGCAGCTCGGCGTAGTCGATGTCGGTGAGGATGTCGCCGTTCATGACCAGGAAGTCGTGATCGAGCCCATCGATCACGCTGAGCGCGCCGACCGTCCCCAGCGGCTCGTCCTCACGGAAGTAGTCGATTGGGATCCCATAGCGGGATCCGTCGCCGAAGAAGGCTTCGATCAGCTCGGCCAGGTACCCGGTCGCGATCGTGATCCGGTCGAACTGCGCTCGCGCCAGCTGCCGGACCACGATGTCGAGGATCGGGCGGTCGCCCACCGGCATCAGCGGCTTCGGCAGCACGGTGGTGTAAGGGCGAAGCCGGGTCCCCAGCCCGCCGGCGAGGATCACGGCACGGCGCATCGGGCGTAGCGTATCCCGTCGTTCTGGAACGGGCTGAGCGCCACCTCGCTAACCAGGCCGCGGCATCCTCTGCCCTGCGGGGGTGTGGCGTGCTCATCGTCGAGCAGGGCGGCCGCGGGGGTGTGGCGGACTACACCGGCCTGCTCGCCGCCGGTCTGGCTCGCCTCGGTTTGCCGGTAACGATCGCGACCGCCGCCGACCACCTGTATCCGGCCACGCCCGGCGTTCGCGTCGTCCCCGTGTTCGCGTACGTCCGCGGCCACTCGCGTCCGGCGCGTTTGACGCGTCGCGCGGGCCTCGGGCCCGTCGCGAACGGCCTGCGCGTCCTGGCCTCGCTGCCCACTCTGGTCGCCCTCGCCCGGCGCCATGCGGTGACGCACATGCAGGGATGGGAGGCGCCGTCGCTCGGGCTGATCGCGACCCTCTCGCTCCGAACGGCGGGGGCGGTGCTCATCTACACCGCCCACAACACATTCGAGCGACGGTCGCGGCTTGACGGCGCCCGCATTCTTCCCGCGCTCTCGCGCGCGACGATCGTCCACGCCGAAGCCGATCGCGACCGCGTGAGCCGCCCGCCGACGGTGATCCCTCACGGAAGCTACGTGGCGCTTGCCGACGCCGCGCCAGCCGTCGATCCCGAGCAGGCGCGCGCCGCGCTGAGCCTCCCCGCGGACGCTCTCGTGGTCCTCCTGTTCGGGGTGCTCCGCCCCGACAAGGGGCTGACCGACCTGCTCGACGCCGCGCTCACCTCACCGGAGTGGCATGTGCTGATCGCCGGCGAGGACCACGGCGGCCTGGCCGGCGCCGCGGAGCGGCTCCGGTCGCGCGCGCTCGCGGGCAGGGTCAGGGTGCTGCAGGGGTTCCAGCCGATCGACGACGTCGGCCGGCTGTTCGCCGCGGCCGATCTCGTGGCGCTCCCCTACCGCCGTGCCAGCCAGAGCGGGGTGCTACACCTGGCCTATGGCTTCGCCCGCCCGGTCGTTGCGTATCCGGTCGGAGGGCTGACGGAGGCGGTCCTCGACGGCGTCACCGGGTGGATCTGCCGTGAGGCCTCGCCCGAGTCGCTGGTTGCCTCGCTTCGCCAAGCCGGCGACGCGGGCCGGATCGAGCTTCGCCGCATGGGAGAAGAGGGCCGACGGTGGGCCGGGCGCGCGTTCGACTGGGACTGGATCGCCCAGCGGACCGAGGCGGTGTACGTCCGAGCCCTGGTTGGGCGCGGCCCCGGAGGGCCGGACGTCACCCGCGGCGGCGACCGAGCCAACCGCGGCGGCGGCGATCCTCCACCCGGGGTGGAGCCGACAGCTCCTCGCCGCTGAGGATCGCCTTGGGCGCCTCGCGGACGAAGTAGTCGATCTGGGCAGCGCTCAGCCCAGCCTGCTCGAGCACCGAGGCCAGCCGCGGCGGGCGCCGGACTGGGTCATGGCAATCCGAGGCGATCGCGTGGGCGAGGCCGCCGCTGAGTAGCCTCCAAGCCATCGACCGGGTCTGGCGCTCCGCGCGCTCGCCGAGCGACCCGACGTCCAGGCAGCACAGCGCGCCCGATCGCACGAGCTCGTCGACCAGCGCCTCGTCACGCTGGAGCATCGGTGAGCGCTCAGGGTGAGCCAGCAGAACCCCATAGCCTCGGCTCGCGAACGCTCGCAGCGCAGCCATCGCGCCCGAGGGGGCGGACGTCCACGGGAGCTCGAGCAGCACGTATGGGCCACCTGCGAGAGAGAGCTGCTTGAGCTCGAGATCGCCCAGCTCGCCGACGCGGGAGAGGGCGACCTCCGCGCCGCGGAGCACGGTGACATCGACCCCGGCGTCACGAAGCGCCCGGTTGACGGCCGCGGTCTGGTCCAGGATCACGGCGGCGGTCACGTCGGGGTAATCGCCGTTCACGTGCGGTGTGGCTACCAGCGTGCGCGTGCCCTCCCGCTGGGCGGCGCGACAGAGCGCGACCGATTCGTCGAGGCTCCGCGGCCCGTCGTCGATCCCCGGGAGGACGTGGCAGTGCAAGTCGAGCACGAGCGCAAGGGTAGGCGCCCGCTGTGATTACCTCGCCTCACATGGTCGTGCCGCTGGCTGAACGGTTCCCTCGCGTCGCGGTCGTCCACGAGTGGTTGACGATCCCCGGCGGGTCCGAGCAGGTCGTGTACGCGATCCTCGTACTCCTCCCCCAGGCTGAGCTGTTCACGTCGATCTACGATCCGGCGCCGTGGCCCGAGGCGATCCGTGACCGCGCCGTCCACACCTCGTTTCTGAACCGGATACCGGGAGCAACGCGCCGCTACACGTACCTGCTGCCTTTGATGGACGCCGCGTTTCGCTCGTTTGACCTGAGCGACTTCGACCTGATCGTCTCCTCCAACCACGCCTGTGCCAAGAACGTGACGGTCCCCGACGGCGTGCCGCATGTCTGCTACTGCCACACGCCGATGCGCTACGCCTGGGACCCATCGTTTCTGGAAGGCGAGGCGATCGGTTCTCTGCCCCGGCGCCTGCTCCCGCTCGGCACCGCCTGGCTACGGCACGTCGACCGGCGGAGGGCGGCGGGACCCGATGTGTTCGTGGCCAACTCGACGTTCGTGGCGGAACGAATCAAGGCCGTCTACGGGCGCGAGAGCGAGGTCATCCACCCGCCCGTCGAAGTCGCCCGGCTCCTCGGCCGCCCGCGAGATCCGGGCGACGCGTACCTCGTGTTCGGGCGGCTCGTCCCCTACAAGCGGGCCGACATCGCGATCCGCGCGTGCGAGCTCCTCGGCCGCAACCTGATCGTGGCCGGGGCCGGGCGAGACATGGACCGTCTGCGGCGGCTGGCCTCGTCGAGCACGCGGTTCCTCGGCCATGTCCCGGATGACGAGGTTCCGCGGCTGTTCGCTCGGGCCCGCGCGCTGCTGTTCCCCGGCGTCGAGGACTTCGGGATCGTGCCAGTTGAGGCGCAGGCAGCCGGGCTGCCGGTCATCGCCTACGGACTCGGCGGCGTACGCGACTCGATCCTCGACGGACGCACCGGCGTCTTGTACGAGGACCCGTCGGTCGAGGGGTTGTGCGACGCGATCCTCCGGTACGAAGCGTTGACCTTCGATGACTCCGAACTCCGCGCGAACGCCGCGCGTTTTGAGCCCGATCGCTTCACGGCGGCCTTCCAGCGGCTCCTGCTGGGACTAAGACCACTCTTCAGATCGGCCGATACTCTTAGGGCGCCATGACGGCATGGTCAAGTACAGCGGGGGCGGAAGAAGGCTCGAGCGAGCACTCGGCGCTGCTCAACGCTGTCCGCGTGGTCCGCGAGCGATGGTGGCTGATCCTGGTCTCCGCCGTCGTCTGCTTTGTGGTGACACTTGGCCTTTCGCTCCACGCACAGAAGCAGTACACGGCGACCGCCTCGCTGCTGGTCAAGCCGTCAAATCTGCCGGCCGTGATCGCGCCGAGCCAGGCCGAGCCGACGGATCCGACCACGCTGGCTCGAGTGCAGAGCGACGACGTCTCGCTCGTCACGTCGAGCACGATTGCCGCGGCGGTCAAGAAGATGCTGCATACCTCTGAATCGGTGGCCGATCTGCAGGCCCAGGTGCAAGCCACGGTCGACGCCAACAACGACATCGTCGACGTCTCGGTCATCGACTCGAGCCCGGATCAGGCCGCTGCCAAGGCCAACGCGTTCACCAATGCGCTCGTCTCGTATCTGACGGCGTCCGCGCAGGCGCAACTGGTCGCCGGCCAGGCCAAGCTCCAGCACGAACTGGCCCGGCTGTCGCCGAACAATCCAAGCCGCACGGCGCTCCAGCAGGGGCTGGAGCAGGTGATCGCGCTCCAGGCGGTGACGGACGGCGGGGCTCAGGTGGTACAGACGGCGGGTACCCCGACGTCGCCATCCTCGCCGAAGGTCAGGCGAAACGCCGCGATCGGCCTGGTGGCGGGGGTCCTCCTCGGTCTCGCTCTCGCGTTCCTGCTCGATCTGTTCGACCGGCGCATCAAGTCGGCTGAGGCGCTCGAGCGACTCTACGGACTCCCCGCGATCGGCTCGGTCCCGCTTCGACGCAAGCTGCCGGGCGACCTCGAGGCAACACACGTCGACCTTGAGCCGTACCGGATCCTCCGCGACGCGCTCGGGTTCATCTCGCTGCGGGAGCAGCCGAAGGTGATCTTCGTCACGAGCGCCGTCTCGGGCGAGGGCAAGACGTCCGTGGCGGGCGGGCTGGCTCGGGCGATGGCCGCCGCGGGGAAGTCGGTCGCGCTGATCGAGGGTGACGTGCATCGTCCCGCTCTGCGGCAGCAGCTGGGAATCGTCTCTAACGGCCGCGGGCTGATGAACGCCTTGGTCGAGGGCGGTAGCAACGCCGTCGACCTCGTCAAGCCGGCGCCGGCGCTTCCTTCGCTGTCGGTGCTGTCCAGCGGTCCTTTCACTCCGAACTCGGCGGAGCTGCTGCGGCTCCCGGCGATGAACCGCGTACTCGAGGACCTCGCCGGGGCCTTCGACTTCGTCGTCATCGACGGTCCGCCGCTGCTCCCGGTGGCCGACGCACAGGTGTTGCTACGAACTCCAGCCATCGACGTTGTGCTGATTGTGGGGCGGCCCTACCTGACCACTCGCGAGGACATCCGCGGCGCCGTCGCCGTGCTCAAGCGTTATCCCGAGAAGGGCTTCGGCCTGGTCGTCAATGCGGTGCGCGAGAACCCGCGAGGCTATAACGACTATCGCCGGCATCGTGATGACCACGAGGTCGATCTCGACCACGACGTCGTCGCGCGCGGAGGCTCTCATCCGGGGCGCCCGACCGCCAGCACCGGCGTTCGCCGCGTGCCACGTAGCCCCGCCCGCGAGGATCTCGAGAGCGCAGTCGATCCCCGCTCGGAGAAGAGCTGACCTTGGCCGTCAGGGGAAACGGCGACGACGTGATCGTCGTCACGGGTGGTGCGGGCTACATCGGGACGCCCTTGTGCCTGGACCTGGCCGCGACCGGGGCGAGGGTGCGAGCGCTCGACAGCCTCCTGCACGGCCAATCCGACGTCGCCGAGCAGCTCGAGCGGGCGGGGGTGGAGCTGATTCGAGGCGACGTCCGCGACGAGGCGGCGCGGGAACGGGCGCTCGACGGCGCGCGGGCAGTCGTGCACCTGGCGGCAATCGTCGGCGATCCGGCGTGCGCGCGCGATCCTGCGGCATCGCACGAGGTCAACGTCGAGGGCACCCGTGCGATCGTGCGCGACGCGGGCAGGCTCGGCGTCGGACGGCTCGTTTTCGCGTCCACCTGCTCGAACTACGGCCGGATGGCGGATCCGACGCTGCCGATCGACGAGTCGGGCGTGCTGGCTCCCGTATCGCTGTATGCCGAGCAGAAGGTGCAGATGGAGAAGGCGCTGCTCGAGACGAACGACTCCGAGGTCGAGCCCGTCTGTCTGCGCTTCGCGACGATCTACGGCGTCGCACCCAGGATGCGCTTCGACCTCACCGTCAACGAGTTCACCCGCGATCTGTGGGCCGGGCGCCGGCTAGAGGTGTTCGGTGAGCAGTTCTGGCGACCCTATGTGCACGTGCGCGACGCCGGACGTGCCGTGCGCACCGTGCTCGCGGCGCCCGCCGACCGCGTGGTTCGCGATGTGTTCAACGTCGGCCGCTCGGGCGAGAACTACCGCAAGCTCGATCTGGTGCAGGAGATCCGCAAGCAGACCGACGGTGGCGAAGTCGCATACGTGCACAGGGACGAGGACCCGCGGGACTACAAGGTCAGCTTCGACAAGATCCGCGCGGTGCTGGGGTTCGAGACCGACATGACGGTGCCGGACGGGATCGCCGAGGTGCTGGATGCGCTGGAGCAGAATCGATTCGCGAACCCGTTCGATGGGCGCTACCGAAACATCCCCTGACCGGCTGATCCCGGTCTTCGACCTCGAGGTGACGCCCGAGGACCTGGATGCCGTGGCGGAGACCCTGCGCTCGGGTTGGCTGACGATGGGGCCGCGCACGCTCGAGTTCGAGACCAGGTTCGCGCAGTCGCTCGGGTCGCAGTATGCGGTCGCCGTGTCGAGCTGCACCGCGGCGCTGCACCTCGCGTATCTCGCCGCCGGGATCGGCTCCGGGGACGAGGTGATCGTTCCCTCGTACACGATGGCCGCCACCGCCGCGGCGATCCTGTATGCCGGCGGCACCCCGGTGTTTGCGGACATCGTCAGCCCGGCACAGCCGGTGATCGACCCCGACCACGTCGAGCGGCTGATCACGCCACGGACCAAGGCGGTGGTGGCGATGCACTTCGGCGGGTACGCCGCGGCTGCCGATGCCCTGGCGGATCTATGCGCCCGACGCGATCTCGTCCTGATCGAGGACGCCGCCCATTCGCCGCTCGCCACGCTCGGGAGCAGGCGCCTCGGAACGTTCGGCCTCGCAGGGGTGTTCAGCTTCTTCTCCAACAAGGTCCTGGCCGCGGGCGAGGGCGGGCTGCTGGCCACCGACGACGCCGACGTCGCCGCGTTCGCGCGGTCGCGGCGCAGTCATGCCATGACCCGAGGCAGCTGGGACCGTCATCAGGGCGGTCCGGAGGATTACGACGTGCCCGCGCTCGGTTTCAACTACCGGATCGACGAGCCACGCGCCGCCCTGCTGCTCTCGCGGCTGGGCCGCCTGGAGGAAGATGTGGCCCGCCGCCGGACGATGACGCGTCGCTACCGCAGTCTGCTGCAAGCGGTCCCAGGCCTGATCGTGCCGTTCAGTGACGAGGCCGTCGCCACTTCCTCGTGCTACGTGATGCCGGTGATGCTCGAGGATCCCTCGCGCCGAGGCGATGTGCGGATCGATCTGCGCGAGCGGCACCAGGTTCAGACGAGCCTGTTCTATCCCGCGGTGCACGAGTTCACCGCGTATCGCGCGCGCTATCCCGGCGTGTCGCTGCCGATGACCGAGCTGGCCGCGCGCAGTGAGATCACGCTGCCGCTGTTCTCGCATATGTCCGAGGCCGACCAGGACCGCGTTGTCGCCGCCCTCGCGGAGGAGCTTCAGGGATGAGCTGGACGCTGCCGCTGACCGATGTCGAGCTGAGCGAGGAGGATGTCGCCGCTTATTTGAGCGTTCTCGAGAGCGGCTGGCTCACGATGGGGCCGCGGACGCGTGAGTTCGAGGGCGCGTTCGCCGAGCGCTTCGGCGCCGAGCACGCGGTGGCGCTGTCGTCGGGCACAGCGTCGCTTCACCTGGCGTTGCTCGCGGCCGGCGTCGGGGACGGCGACGAGGTTCTCGTCCCGGCCATGACGTTTGTCGGCGGAGCCGCTGCGGTGCGTTACTGCGGAGCTCATCCCTTGCTGGTCGAATCGATCGGGCCCGAGGACCTGAACCTCGATCCGATCGACGCGGAGCGGCGGATCACCCCGCGCACGCGCGCGGTCCTCGCCACCCACTGGCTGGGCTACGCGTGTGACCTCGCGGCGCTCGAGCGGCTGTGCCGGCAGCACGATCTGATCTTGATCGAGGACTGCGCCCACAGCGTGACCGCGCGGGACAGCCAGGGACGCCTCACCGGCACGGTTGGCGCGGCCGGTTGCTTCTCGTTCTTCTCGAAGAAGCAGCTAGCGGTGGGCGAAGGCGGGATGATCCTCACCTCCGACGAGGCGATCGCCCGAACGGCACGCTCGCTGCGCTCGCACGCGATGACGTCGATGACGTGGGATCGTCACCGCGGGCACGCCGAGAGCTATGACGTGGTCGATGTCGGGTTCAACTTCCGGATCGACGAACCCCGCGCGGCGCTCGGCCTGAGCCGCCTCGGCCGCCTCGACGCCGACGTGGCGCGCCGCCGACAGCTCGTTCGCCGCTACCGCGAGCGACTCGCCGCTGTGGCCGGGGTCACGCTCCCCTGGACCGACGAGGAGGTCGAGCGTAGTTCGCACTTCGGGTTCGCGATCGTGTTCGACGATGGCAAGGAGCGCGATCGCATCGCTCGCGAACTCGATCGTCGTGGGATCCAGACCACCCGCTACCCGGCCTTGACGTCGTTGAGCGCATATCGCGATCACGATGCGAGACCGCGCACCGAGGAACTCGCGGCTCGCCACCTGCTGCTGCCGCTGTCCTCCACCTATACCGAACGCGCAGTCGATCTGGTGGTCGGTCACCTGACCGACGCGTTGGCGGCGGCGTCCGCAGCGAGCTGATCGGGTCGGTGTCGGTCGCCAAGCTCACGGACGAGCCGACCGGGCGGCGCTCCGGCGGGGCCGTCCGCCTCGTGCGCCCGGTCGCCGGTTACGCCTGGACGATCCCAGGCCTGATCGTGGTGGCGCTGATGCTCGTGTGGGCCGTCCACGACGGCGGCTACGACGAGGACACCTGGTATTGGGGGGCGCTCGTGATGGTGGCGCTGCTCGCCGCCGTCGTGATCGCGCGTGGCCCGCGTGCGATCCGAATCTCCCGCGCCGGCGTGGTGGCGCTGGTGGCGTTCACGCTGTACGTGCTCTGGTCGTATCTATCGATCACCTGGGCGTCATCTCCCGGGGATGCGCTGACCGGCAGCAACCGGGCCCTGCTGTACCTCCTGGTGTTCGCGACCATGCTCGTGCTTCCGTGGACAGTGCGCCGTGCGCTGCTCGCGCTACTGGCGTTCGTGCTCGGGGTCGGGGTGATCGCGGTCGTGCTCCTGTTCCGGCTCGCGTCGGCAGATCACGTCGATGCTCTTGTGATCGGAGGCCGTCTCGCGGCGCCGACCGGCTACTTCAACTCGACAGCCGCGCTGTTCACGATCGAGGCCCTCACCGCGATTGCGCTCGCCGCCCGTCGCGAGCTTCCAGGCGTGTTGCGCGGCGTGTTGATCGCGTTCGCCTGTGCGGGTCTCCAACTCGCGGTGATCGTCCAGAGCCGTGGCTGGCTGTTCACGCTGCCGCTGATCGCGATCGTCGCGATCGTGCTGCTGCCCGATCGGCTACGAGTGGCCGCCGCTGCCGTGATTCCGGTGGCGATAACCGTTGCGCCGGTGCACCGGCTCCTCCAGGTCTATGACGCGTCCAGCGGACCGGCGCTCGGTCACGCGGCGGCGCGAGCCGGGCACGTGGCGCTGTTGTTGTGCGCACTGGCCTTCGCCGTCGGAACGCTGATCGCCTGGGGCGATTCGCTGGTGCCGGCGCGCCGTCTGACCGTTGCGCGCCGGAGGGTGGTGGGGGCGCTCGCGGTTGCGCTCGCCGCGGGCGCCGCGCTCGTGGGCGGCCTCGCCGTCACCCATGGTCACCCGTTCCGGTTCATCTCACGCCAATGGAACGGCTTCAGCCATCAGCTGAGCGTGCACTCGGGCTCGCACTTCACCGATGTCGGCAGCGGGCGCTACGACTTCTGGAGAGTCTCGCTCGACGCGTTTCTCGCCCACCCGATCGGCGGCCTCGGCCAGGACAACTTCGCCGAGTACTACGTGACCCGCCGGCGGACGCTCGAGGAGCCGGCCTGGACGCACAGCCTCGAATTGCGGCTGCTCGCCCATACCGGGCTGATCGGCTTTGCGCTGTTCGCTGTGTTTCTGGTCGCGGCGGTGGCCGCGGCGATGCGCGCTCGCCGCCGCGGCGGTCTCGAGGCCTGCGTCGCGGGCGCTGCGCTGCTGCCCCTCGTGGTGTGGCTGATCCACGGGTCGGTCGACTGGTTCTGGGAGATCCCCGCCCTGACCGGGCCTGCGCTCGGTTTCCTCGGGATGGCGTGCGCGCTGGGGGCGCGCTCCAGCGAGCCGGCCGCCTCCGAGACCCCCTCCGCGGAGGCCCCCCCGCGCCGACCGCGCCATGCCAGCGCGGCCGTAGCCGCCGTCGCCGGCGCGCTCGCCGTGTTGGCGGCCGTGATCGTGCTCGGCTTCCCCTATCTGGCCGTGCGGGAGACTTCCCTGGCCAGCGACGTCCGCCAGACCGATCCGGCCCAGGCGCTGAACGATCTGAGCACCGCCGCCGCCCTGAACCCTCTCAGCGCCGACCCCGATCGGATCGCGGGCACGATCGCGCTGAGCACCGACCGCCTCGGGACCGCGGGCCAGCGCTTTGAACGGACGACCGCTCGCGATCCCGGAGGCTGGTATGGCTGGCTCGGTGCCGGTCTGGCCGCGTCGGCGCTCGGCAACCGGGCCCTCGCCCGGCACGACTTCCAGGTTGCTCGATCGATCAACCCTAAAGAGCCGGTCATCCAGCAAGCCGCCGCCCTGGCGGGCACCGCCCATCCAATGACGCCCGCCGGCGCGCTCCAGATGCTCGCGACGTCGCTCTGACGGGCTGGCGATCCCGTTTCCGCCGGTGCGTCGTCTAATCTAACCCGTTTCCGGTTTTATTAGCTCTTATTAGCTATTGCTTGTTGTCAGGAAGTTACTGTACGATTTGACGGGTTCTTTGGGGTTCCGCGACGATCGAAGGGATTCATGAAACGCATTACAGCTCTGGTAGGGGTGCTTGGCGTACTCGCGCTTGCGATCCCGAGCATCGCCCTGGGTAGTTCGACTTGCCAGGCCTACGGGCCACAGACGTGCGACTCGGTGAGCAGTGGGACGAGCGGTACCGGCTCCGGTTCCGGCACTCCCGGTTCGACCACGGTCACGACCGCCGTAAATTCGTCGGGCACGCTGCCGTTCACCGGACTCGATGTGGTCCTGCTGGTGGTGGGAGGCGGAGCGCTCCTGAGCGCGGGCTTCGTCGTCCGTCGGCTCTCTCGCCGTCTGAATTAGCTAAGGCTGATTCCGCCGCGGGGCTTCGGGCTCGCGGCGGATGCGACATAACCCCACTCTCGGGGTTCCGCTGCGGCCGGCATCGGCGAAATGACCGGTACTCGCGGGCACGCTCGCCGTCACCGGGGCGTCGAGCGGGGCCTTTTGCCGACTCAAGGGGCGGCGCGCTCCGGTGACCCCGAACCGGCTCGGCGGCCTGAGCAGGCCGGCTACGAGAGCCCGAGGCGTTCTCTGATCAGGCGAGTGATCTCGCCACCGTCCGCGCGGCCTTTGGTCTCGCGCATGACGTAGCCGACGAGGGGGCCGATCGCCTTCATGTTGCCCGAGCGCACCTGATCGGCGGCGGCGGGATCGGAGGCGATCGCCCGGTCGACGAGCTCGCCGAGCCCGTCATCCTCGGCGGTGATCGCTCCGAGGCCCTCGCGCTCGACGATCGCGCGCGGGTCTCCCCCCTCCTCGACGAGTCGCGTCAGTACCTCGCGCGCGGCGTCGCGGCTGACCTCCTTGGCCTTGACCATCGTCGCGAGCGCCGCCAGGCTCTCGGGCGCGACGTTGCTCCCCGCTGGATCGCTGTCGGAGCCGATCCGCTCGACGAGCTGGGGGATCCAGTTCGACAGCTCGACCGGATCGACCTGGCGCTGCTCTCCGTTGCCGCCGGCGGCGGCGAGCGCCCGCTCGAAGTAGTCGCCGAGCTCGGTGCGGAACGCGAACAGCCTCGCGATGTCCGGGTTCAGGCCCAGCTGGTTCTCATATCGAGCCGCCCGTTCGACGGGAAGTTCGGCGGGCAGGTCGGCGCGCGCGGCGGCGATCATCTCCTCGGTCGCGAGCACCGGCACGAGGTCGGGCTCGGGGAAGTAGCGGTAGTCGTGCGCCTCCTCCTTGGAGCGGAGCGCCGTGAGCGTGTCGCTCGCCGGGTCGTAATGCAGGGTCTCTTGGACGACCGGCTCGCCTTGCTCGAGCAGCGCGATCTGGCGGCTGATCTCGGCACGCACGCCACGCTCGAGGAAGCGAAACGAGTTCATGTTCTTCAGCTCGGTCTTCGTGCCGAGCTCGGTCGCGCCGACCGGCCGCACGGACACGTTGGCGTCGACGCGCAGCGACCCCTCCTCCATGTTGACGTCCGAGACGCCGAGCTGGCGGAGCGTGGTCCGCAGTAGCGCCGGCCATTCGCGCGCCTGCTCGGGGGATCGGAGGTCGGGCTCGGTGACGATCTCGACCAGCGGCGTGCCGCCGCGGTTGAAGTCGACCCAGCTCCGATCCGAGCCGTGGATGCGGCCGCTCGAGCCGAGGTGGTTCAGCTTGGCGGCGTCCTCCTCGAGGTGCACGCGATGGATACGGACGTCCCCGAGGCTGCCTCCACGGCAAAGCGGCACGTCGTACTGGGAGATCTGGTAGCCCTTGGGAAGGTCGGGATAGAAGTAGTTCTTGCGATGGAACAGGGACCGCTCGGCGATCTCGCACCCGAGCGCGAGGCCGATCATGATCCCGAAGTGGATCGCCCGCTCGTTGACCACCGGCAACGCGCCCGGCAGCCCCAGACAGGTTGGGCAGGTGTGGATGTTGGGCGGATCGTTGAACGACAGCCGACAGCCGCAGAACATCTTCGTTCGCGTGCTGAGCTGGACATGGATCTCCAAGCCAATGACCGGCTCGTATTGCGTCATGAGGGCAGCTCGTGGTCGCCGGTCGTTGGCCGCCGATTGACGGGCTCGTAATCAGGCACGGGCGGAGCTCCCATCAAACCCTATTGCCTGCTCCAGCGCATACGCGGCGTCGAGCAGGCGGCTCTCGCTGAACGCCGGGCCGGCGAGCTGGAATCCGACCGGCAGGCCCTCGCTCAGCCCGGACGGGATCGAGATCGCGGTGATCCCAGCGAGCGACATCGGGACGGCCAGGAAGTCGTTCAGGTACATCGCCAGCGGGTCATCGATCTTGGAACCCAGCTCGAACGCGGTGCAGGGGCTGGTCGGGGTGACGATGAAGTCGAAACGCTCGAACGCCTCGCGGAAATCCTCGGCGATCTTCGTCCGCACCTTCTGGGCGGTTCCGTAGTACGCGTCGTAATAGCCGCTCGACAGCGCGTATGTTCCGAGCATGATCCGGCGCTTCACCTCTGCTCCGAAGCCGACCTCTCGCGTGCGGCTGTACATCGTGATCAGATCGGCGTCGCCGTCGACCCGCAGCCCGTAGCGCACGGCGTCGTACCGAGCCAGGTTCGCCGACGCCTCCGCCGGGGCGATCAGGTAGTAGGCCGACAACGCGTGCGGCGCGTGCAGGAGCTTGCAAGGCTCGACCGACGCGCCCAGCTGTTCGGCGAGCGCCAGGGTTGCCTCGAAGCTGTCGCGTACCCCCGGCTCGATGCCGCCCTCGGCGCCGGTCAGCTCCTCGGGCACGCCCAAGCGGATGCCCTTCAGGTCCTGCGCGCTTGGCAGCGCGATCTCCCCTGGGAACTCGAGCGACGTCGAGTCGCGGCGATCCCGGCCGACCGTGTGCCGCAGGATCAGCGCCGCGTCGGTGACGTCCCGCGTCAGGGGCCCGGCCTGGTCGAGCGAAGAGGCGAAGGCGATCATTCCGTAGCGCGAGCACGCCCCGTACGTCGGCTTCAGCCCCACGATCCCGCACAGCGCCGCCGGTTGGCGGATCGATCCGCCGGTGTCGGTGCCGAGCGCCCACGGGGCGAGGCCGGCGGCGACGGCCGCGGCGCTGCCGCCCGATGAACCGCCGGGAACGCGACTGCGGTCCCATGGATTGAGGACCGGCCCGAAGGCCGAGTTCTCGTTCGACGATCCCATCGCGAACTCGTCCTGATTGGTCTTGCCGAGCAGCGGCGCGCCCGCCTCGGCGAGCTTCGTGACCACCGTGGCGGTGTACGGCGGGCGGTAGCCCTCGAGGATCTTCGAGCCCGCCTGGCTCGGCACGCCCTCGGTGCAGAACAGGTCTTTGACGGCTACCGGCACGCCCCCGAGCGGCGCCTGCGTGTGCCCATCGTCCGGCGGCGGTGCGTCCGCGACCCACGTGAACGCGTTCAGATCGTTCGCCTCGGCTCGCGCCCGATACGCCTCGAACAGCTCAGCGGGGGCGATCTCGCGGGCGCGGATCCGCTCGGCCGCGGCGGCCGCGGTCAGGTCGATGAGCCCGCTCACGCCGCGCCCGGGCTGGGGACGCCGAACCCGTCGTGCAGCGGCTCGGGAGCCGCGGCCAGGATCACGTCCCGGGGCAGCGACGGTTCGGGCTCGTCAGCCCGGAGCGCGTTTACGACGTCGATCACGTGCGAGGTCGGCGGCACGCCCTCGAGCTCCAGTTCGCGGATCTTCTCGATGTGGTCGAGGACCTTGGACAGCTCGACCGACATCCGCTCGACCTCGCCGTCGCTCAAGTCCAGGCGCGCGAGGCGGGCCACGTGGAGTACCTGTTCACGATCGAGCATCTACGAACCCATTTTAGGATTCGACGCCGCTGCCCGGCCGGACGATCGGGATGTCCCGCGGCGCATCCCGCGCCGCGATGCCCTCCTGGCGGAGCGAAAAATAGCCACCGAGAGCGATCCCGATCGCCCACAGGAGACCGAGGTAGGCGCCGGCCTCCTGGTGTGGCGGAGGGCTGATCAGGACGCGGTAGATCAGCGCCACGACGCTCGCGATCCCCAGCAGCATCACGACGAGGCTCATCGTCACCGGGATCGCGGGGGCGCGGCGGGCCGCCTGCGCGAACACCAGCCCGGCCGCGGCGACAATCGTTACCAGCAGTAGCCAGCGCAGGTCGGTCAGCGACTGCCAGCCGGTCTCCGAGCCGCCGCTTCCGCTGCCCGCGCCGTACCACTTGCCCCCGACCATGAAGATGGCAAGCAGCACCGCGCTCGCGCCCGCGAGCATTTCGCCCCGTCGCAGACGCGAAGGATCGAACTCCACAGCCGCGCAGGCTAAACGGTGCGGGCTTCTAGAGCGTCGAGCCGGGTTCGGGGCTCGGCTCGGTCGTCGCCGGGCGATCCGAACTCTCAGCCGCCGGCGCCCCGAGGCGGGCGCTCCGGGTCAGCACGACGAGCGCCGCGACCAGCAGCAAGCCCATCCAGAAGCCCAGGGCCAGCTCGCCAAAGCGGCCCAGATGAAGGATGAACTTGAATGCCATCAGCCCCGCGGCGGTGCACGCAAGCGCGAACCGGCCCGTGACGCGGTCCCGTGCGACCGTCGGCAGCCGGGTCTGCGGCGATAGGCGTTCGGTCGCGAGGTCGGCTAGCAGGAACGCCGAGGCCAGCAGCGCCAGCACCCCGAGGAAAGCGTCGGGCGCGTCGACAGCGGTGGCGGATCCCCCGATCGACACGGTGGTCGACCCGACGCTGATCGTGGCGCCAAACGAGAACCAGGGCAGCACGAGCAGGTCGAACACAAGTAGCGCCGCGACGCCGCAGATGATCCAGTCCTCCCTGGATAAGCGCTCAAGCTTGAGCCTGCGGACCTGGTTTTCCACTCCTACTGGTTCGCGATCCGGCGGCGTGGTCCTTCTCGGCGACCGATCGCGTGGTCACGACGTCCACGGACTCGCTTCGGATCGGCTCGAGGTTGGTGGCGTCCGCGAGGATGAACCGCGCTCGGTCGCCGGCCCCCTTCGCCGCCGCGCCACGCCGACACTCGTCGAGTAGCGCGGCCGAGACATCGGCGGACACCACCGCGCCGTCCGGGCCGACGCGATCGAGGGCCGCGAGCCCGATCAGGCCGTCGCCGGCGCCGACGTCGAGCAGCGTCGCGCCTTCGAGCGGCTCCGAGCCCGCGAGGACGCGATCGCGGATGCCGCCCAGCTGTGCAAGTGTCGCCTCGCGCTGGTGCTCGTCACCGCCGTGCCTGCGCTCGAGCAACCATCGCGACCAGCGGTCGGACGGCGATGTCACGAATAGGCGAGCGCCGCCGCGGTGACCGTGTTGCGCAACAGCATCGCGATCGTCATCGGCCCGACGCCGCCGGGCACCGGCGTGATCAGACCCGCCCGCTCGGCGGCGGCCTCGAATTGCACGTCACCCTTGAGTCCGTTCTCGGTGCGGTTGATCCCGACGTCGATCACCGCCGCGCCTGGCTTGACGTACTCGCCGCCGATCATCTCGGCCCGGCCGATCGCCGCCACGAGTACGTCGGCGCGCGCGCATACCCCGGCGAGATCACGCGTCCGCGAGTGGCACATGGTCACGGTGGCATTGCGCTCGAGCAGCAGGAACGCGACCGGCTTGCCGACCAGGTCTGAGCGACCGACGACGACCGCCTGCGCTCCCTCAAGCGGCACCGAGTACGAGTCGAGGAGCTCGATCACGCCGAGCGGCGTGCACGGCCGGAGCCCCGGTGCGCCCTGGGCGAGTCGGCCGGCGCTGACGTGGGTCAGGCCGTCAACGTCCTTGTCGGCCTCGATCAGCGCGGTCAGTTCCTTGCCGTTCAAACCCTCGGGGACGGGCAGCTGGAGCAGGATCCCGCTCACCTCCGGGTTGCCGTTGCAGTCCTCGATCAGCGCCGCGACGTCGTCCTGGCTCGCGTCGGCCGGGAGGTGCTGGTGAAAGTCGACGATCCCCACCTCGGCGCACGCCTTGCGCTTGTTAGCCACGTATACCGCGGACGCGGGGTCGTCGCCGACCAGGATCGTGGCCAGGCCGGGGGCCTGGCCGGTGCGGTCCCGAAACGCGGCCACGTCCCGCGCCACCTCGGCGCGCACCCGCGCCGCAACCTCCTTCCCGTCGATGATCGTCGCACTCATGCGGTGCGGGACCCTAAAGGATGTCGGATCGTTACCGCTTGGAGATCGGCGCCAGGTCGGCGACCATCTTGCGCTCAGACCCGTCCCGGCTGAAGTGGATCACGACGATCCCGCCCGGTTCGAGTCCGGTCACGACGCCCTCGCCGAACTTCGGATGGGTGACGTCCTCGCCCATCCTGAACGCCGCGGGTGCAGGCGCCGGCGCGTCCGCATCCCACGCCGGGAGGCTCCCGCTCGACGACCCGGCTGAGACCCACGACGTCGCTCGGGCGCGGACCCCGGCAAGCCCGCGCGGGTGCTGCTGCTCGCGGTCGGTCAGCCCGTCGGGAATCTCGCCGATGAACCGGCTGGGGGCGCCGAAGCTGCGGGCGCCGAACACGTTTCGAGTGCGCGCGTAGGTCAGGTAGAGGTCGCGCTGGGCGCGGGTTATCCCGACGTAGCAGAGCCGGCGCTCCTCTTCGAGGCCGCCCTCGTCGAGCGCGCGTGAGTGCGGGAACACGCCCTCCTCACACCCGATCATGAACACGATCGGATACTCGAGGCCCTTCGCGTTGTGAAGGGTCATCAGCGTGACGAGACCCTCGTCGTCGCTGCGGTCGTCGGCGTCGGAGATCAGCGCGATCTGCTCTAGGAACTCGGCCAGCGAGGGCTCCCGCGCGGGGTCGGCTTCCGCCGCCGCGTCGTACTCGGCCGCGACGTTGACGAGCTCCTCGAGGTTCTCGAGCCGTCCCTGAGCCTCGATCGTGCGCTCGGCCTCGAGCGCCTCCAGATACCCGGTCTCCTGGAGCACCTCTTTGAGCAGCTCGGCGATCGGCGGGTTCGACTCGACGCGTTCGCGAAGCACGTGCAAGGTCGCCATGAACCGCTTGAACGCCTTGACGGCCGGTCCGCCCAGTCCAGGCACCTGCTCGGGCTCGGACGCCGCGTCCCACACCGACGTGCCGGTGGTGTTCGAGAACGCCAGCACGCGCGACATCGAGGTCGAGCCGATCCCACGCCGCGGAGCGTTGACGATCCGGGTGAACGCTCCCGCATCCTGCGGGTTCACGAGTGTGATGAGGTATGCGATCGCGTCCTTGATCTCGGCTCGCTCGTAGAACTTGGTCCCGCCGATCACCTGGTAGGGAATGTCCCCGCGCACGAGCGTGTCCTGGAGCACGCGCGACTGGGCGTTGGTGCGGTAGAAGACCGCCACCTCGGCTCGTGAGATGCCCTCGTCGAGCAGCCGCTGTACCTCGCCGGTGACAAACCGCGCCTCGGCGTGCTCGTCCTCGAGCTCGCGGATCTTGATCGGGTCGCCCTGGCCGAGCTCCGTCCACAGCGACTTTGGCTTCTGCCCCCGGTTGTTGCGTATGACCGCGTTGGCGGCATCGAGGATCGTCTGGGTCGAGCGGTAGTTCTGCTCGAGTTTGACTACGTGGGCGTCGGGGAACGTGTCCTCGAACTCGAGGATGTTGCGGATGTCGGCGCCGCGGAACCCGTAGATCGACTGCGCGTCATCCCCGACCACCATCAGGTTCCGCCGCTCCTCGGCCAGCAACTGGAGCCAGCGGTACTGGGCGTGGTTGGTGTCCTGGTACTCGTCCACGAGCACGTGCCGGAACGTGCCGGCGTACTGGTCGCGGACCTCCTGGAACAGCTCGAGCACGTTGACCGCGCGGACGAGCAGGTCGTCGAAGTCCATCGCGTTCATGCGGTGCAGTTCGCGCTCATAGGCGCGGTACACGTCGGCCACCGTTTGCTCGAAGAACGAGCCGACCATGTGGGCGTACGAATCGGCGTCGCGCAGCTTGTTCTTGGCGTCGGAGATCTGGTTGTGGATCGAAGCGGGCGTGAACCGCTTGGGGTCGATCCCGAGATCGTCGAGGCACCGCTTGATCAGCCGCCGGGCGTCGGCCTGGTCATAGATCGTGAACCTGCGCGTGTAGCCGAGCTTGTCGGCATGGGCGCGGAGCATTCGCGCGCAGGCGGCGTGGAAGGTCATCACCCACATCGCCCGCACCCTGCGGCCGACCAGCAACTCGGCGCGGTCGCGCATCTCCCCCGCCGCCTTGTTCGTGAACGTGATCGCGAGGATCTCGTTCGGCTTTGCCGCGTCGGTCGCCACCAGGTAGGCGATCCGGTGGGTCAGAACTCGCGTCTTGCCCGAGCCGGCGCCGGCCAGGATCAGGAGCGGGCCCTCGCCGTAGGTGACCGCCTCCCGCTGGGGGTCATTCAGCCCCGAGAGAAGGGTTTCGAGCTCGGTTGCGGTGTCTGCCATAGGTCTACCTCAACGGTAGCGATGGCCGTGGTCGTTTCATGAGCTCCGCACGTCATGCTTCCGGGCCCGTGACTGACGTGCTCAACCAGCTTCGGAGCGCGTGCGCCCAGATCGCCGATCGGGCGGAGTTCGTGCGCGTCGAGCCCGACAAAGCCGCCGCGTACATAGGGACGCTGCCGGTCGACCCGCCCGAGCCCGACCCTGATCCGGCCGCCCACGTGGCCCAGGGCACGCGCGAGGAGCTGAGCGCGTTCTGGCTGACGCTGGACGCGATCAACTTCGGCTCCGGTTGGTTCCCGACCCTGCGCAAGCGCGACGGCCGCTCGGGCTATTACTCGGTCGCGACCGGCGTCCGCGACCGGTTCGTCAACGACGGACCCTGGTCCGCCGCCGACCTCGGGCGAATCGATGCGGTCGAGGTAGCGAAAACGCTGGGACAGGACCCCGGCCACGAGCTCATGGCGTTGTTCGCCCGGTCGCTGAACGATCTCGGGCGCCGGGTCGCCGGCGAGCACGGCGGCCAGTTTGCGGCTGTGATCGACGCTGCCGGGAGCTCGGCCGTGGCCCTGGTCGACCGACTCGCGGGCTGGGACTCGTTCGTGGACAGCTCGCGCTACGACGGCCTGACGGTCCCGTTCCTAAAGCGCGCCCAGATCACGGCCGCCGACCTGGCCCGAGCCGGCGCCGCCGCGTTCCACGACCTCGATCGGCTAACGATGTTCGCCGACAACCTAGTCCCGCACGTCCTGCGCATGGACGGGCTACTCAGCTACGACCCGGCGCTGCTCGACCGGATCGAACGCGGGGAGCTGATCGAGCACGATTCCCGGGAGGAGATCGAGATCAGAGCATGCGCGCTGCACGCCGTCGAGCTGGTCGCCACCGAGCGCCCGGGCGCCACCGCAGCCGAGATCGACTACGTCCTCTGGCACCGCGGCCAGGAGGCCCGCTACAAGGCCTCCCCGCGCCACCGGTCGAGGTGCACGGCGTATTGAGGCCAGACCGGATCGGCTAAGGATCGCGGCGTAATGGACCGAGAAATGTGGCGAGACATCTCGGTCAGATTGCCGACAGATCCCCATGGCCCGCTTCCCACATTCCGTGTATCGACGACTTGGCCCGCTCGTTCCGCTCGGCGCCTGATGCGGTCATTCCCGACGGCCTCGACGAGCGGCTGTCGCGGTTCGCCGACCTCGTGAGCCTGGCGATCGGCAACGCCCAGACGCTCGAGGAGCTCGCGCGCCAAGCCACCACGGACGCCGTGACCGGGCTCGCCAACCACCGCCGGTTCCACGAGCGTCTTCGCGAGGAGGTCGAACGAGCGCTCCGCTATGAACACGCACTGACACTGGCGATGATCGACATCGACCACTTCAAGCGCGTGAACGACACCCACGGCCATCAGACCGGCGACCGAGTGCTTGCGGCGGTCGCCGAGGCGCTCGCAGCGCAGGCCCGCACCGGCGACGTGGTGGCCCGGGTCGGCGGCGAGGAGTTCGCGTGGCTGATGCCCGACACGGACGCCGACGGCGGCCTCGCAGTGGCGAATCGCGCTCGCGAGGCAATTGCGTCGCTCAGCCCAGTCCCCGAGGTCTCGATCACCGTGTCCGCCGGCGTCTGCGGCCTCGGTCCAGACCTCGACGCCGGAGCGCTCGTGCGGCGCGCCGATCTGGCGCTGTATGCGGCCAAGCACGCCGGCAGGGACCGGACGATCGACTACGGCGCCCTCGAGTCGCCGCAGCGCCGCGCAGCGTAGGTGTCGGCAGTCTGACCACGGCCCCGGTCGCGCGGCCACCGGCGGCCTAGAAGCTTCAGTACCTGGCCGATCGTCCGATAAGCGGGATGATGCGTGGTACAGAAGGCACTGAATCCTCCCTGCACGGCCGGCCCGCCCGGAACGGCCCTCGAACGCCGTCAGCAACCGATCCGCGCGAGGCGCTCCGCTGGGGAACCCGTGAGGATGATCGCTGGCTCGAGCGGTGGATCCGCTCGACCGAGGACCTCGCCCGACTCCAGTACTCGCACCGGATGCTCGACGCGGTCATCGACGAGATCGACGGCCGCCAGATTCGCGTCGGTGACCAGTGGCTGACCGACTACGCGTCATGCAACTACCTCGGGCTGGACCTCGATCAGGAGATCATCGAGGCCGTCCCCGAGTACCTCAGCCGGTGGGGCACCCACCCGAGCTGGTCGCGCCTGCTGGGCAGCCCGGTTCTCTACGAGCAGATCGAGGACAAGCTGACCGCGCTGCTGGGCTGCGAGGACAGCCTGGTGCTCCCGACGATCACGCACATCCACATGTCGGTGATCCCGGTGTTGGCTGGCGGCGGCACGATCTTCCTGGACAGCCGGGCGCACAAGACGATCTACGACGGGTGCGGTCTGGCCCAGGCGCGCGGTGCCGCTGTTCAGCGATTCGCCCACGAGAACCTCGACCACCTCGAGCGCCTGCTGCGCGATTCGAGCTGGCGCCGCCCCGGGATGATCTGCATCGACGGCGTCAACAGCATGACCGGGAACGCCCCCGACCTTGCCGCGTTCGCCGCGCTGGCCCGTGAGTACGACGCCCTGCTGTACGTCGACGACGCGCACGGCTTCGGCGTGATCGGCGAGCGCTCCGCCGAGGAGCCGTGCGACTACGGCGTGCGCGGCAACAGCATCGTCCGGCATGCGGGCGAGACCTACGAGAACATCGTCCTCGTCGGCGGGTTCTCGAAGTCCTACTCGTCGCTGCTCGCGTTCATCGCCTGCCCGACGGCGCTCAAGCAGGTGTTGAAGACCGCCGCGCCGCCGTACCTCTATTCGGGCCCCTCACCGGTCGCCTCACTCGCCACGGTGCTCGAAGGACTGCGCGTCAACGACGCGCGCGGCGACCAGTTGCGCGCCAAGCTCCACCACCTCACCGCGCGTGTCCTCGATCGGCTCCGCGAACTCGGCGTCCACACCCCCAACCACTCCGGGTTCCCGATCATCGAGGTGCCGGTGGCCGACCCCGAGAGCGTCGATGAGGTCGGCAACATGCTGTTCGACCGCGGCATCTACGTGACGATGGCGGTTTATCCGCTCGTGCCTCGCGACGAGGTCGGGTTCCGCCTGCAGCTCACCGCTGCGAACACCGATGAGCAGGTCGGTCACCTCTGTGTCGTACTCGGCGAGCTGGCCGAGCGCTTCAAGTTTCAGCAGGCGGCGGGCGAGTAAACGGCCATGACTGCCTCGAGGCTGACCGCCGCCGCGAGCCGCCGGCACCTGTGGTGGATGTTCTTCGCCTTCGGTGCGTTCGTCACCGGGCTGTACGTGTTCGTGCCGCCGCTGAAGGGCAGCCCGCTGGTGATCAACGGCCTGGGCCTGTACGGCCTGATCGCGATGGTCGCGGGCATCCGCATCTACCGGCCGCGAGCCCGGCTCGCGTGGTGGCTGTTCGTCCTCGGCGTGTTCCTGTTCTGGGTCGGCGACGTCTACACGTACAGCATCCGGATCCTGTTCAACGTCTCCGTCCCGTTCCCCTCGTTCGGCGACGCGGTCTACCTGACGATGTACCCGGTGCTGATGGTCGGCATCATGCTGCTCGTCCGCCGCCGTAACCAGCGCGCGGACGGCCCGGGCGCGGTGGACGCGCTGATCATGACGCTGGGGCTGGCTCTGGTCTCCGGGATCATCCTGATCGCCCCGTACGTGCACGACAAGTCGCTGGGGCTGCTCCCCAAGCTCGTCTCGATCGGCTACCCGATGGGGGACATCATCCTGCTCGCCGCCGGCATCCGGCTGGCCGTGGACGGCGGAAAGCGCCGGCCGGCGTTCTACCTGCTGATCGCCGGGATCGTGTCGATGCTGGTCACCGACGACACCTACGGCGTCCTCACGCTCCACAACGCCTACAACCACCAGCTGTGGCTCGATGCGGGTTGGATCTTCTTCTATCTGTTCTGGGGGGCCGCGGCGCTGCACCCGTCGATGCACGAGCTCTCTGAGGAGGAGACGGGTCGCCAGCCGCGGCTGACCTGGCTCCGCCTCGCGCTGCTCGCCGGCGCGACGCTGATCGCGCCCGCGCTTGAGATGATCAAGGTTATCCCGACCCGCAACTGGGACCTGCTGTTCGTGGTCGGCTCATCGGCACTTCTGTTCTCGCTGGTGGTAGCCCGCATGACCGGCCTCGTACGACAGCGCGAGAAGTCGGTGGCGCGCGAGCGCGCGCTCAGCGCCGCCGGCGGCCTGCTGGTGGCGGCAACCGATCCGCAGGACATCGTCAGCGCTGCGCTGCATGCGGTCGCCGAGTTCGGCAAGGACAGCGTGGACGCTCGGGTGTGCCGAATCTTGGGCGACCAGGAGCGCGCGATGGCGCTCGACGAAAACGGCGCGCTGACCGACTGGGCGATCTCGGCCGCGACCTCCGCGTTCCTGCACGACTCGGGCGCCAGCGGGATGCTGAAGCTTCCCGCCGTCGCGCGCGCTGAGCTGCGCCTGCCGGGCGGCGACGACGCCGTGCTGCTCCTCGAGCTCCGCCCGGGGGGGCCCACGGGCGCCGGTCTGGTGCTGATCCTCGCCGGCGAGGCCGCCGACGACGACGACACTCGCTACGCGCTTCGAACGCTGGCCCACCAGGTCTCGCTGGCCTTGAGCAGCGCCGAGCTGTCCGCCGAGGTTCACCGGCGTGCCAGCGAGGCGCGGTTCGCGACGCTCGTCCAGAACTCGAGCGACCTGATCACCGTGCTCGATTCAGGCAACACGGTCCTGTATCAGAGCCCGTCGATCGAGCGCGTACTGGGCTACACGGTCGAGGAGGTCACGGGCCGCCCGTTTGAGCAGCTCCTGCATCCGGACGAGCAGGGTCGGCTGCTGCGCCGACTCACCGACGGCGCCGGCGCCGGCGGTCGCTCCGAAGTGATCGACTGCCTGCTCGCCCACAAGGACGGGAGCCTGCGCCACTTCGAGATCCTCCACGCTGACCTGCTGCACGACAGCGCGGTCGGCGGGATTGTGCTCAACGGCCGCGACGTCTCAGAGCGCAAGGCGTTCGAGGAGCAACTCGCCCATCAGGCGTTCCATGATCCCGTCACCCATCTCGCCAACCGCGCGCTGTTCAAC
>Ga0335076_10000118_pt1 | contig 64549 bp, 60 predicted proteins | sample Lox_Sample_25_FD_206717 | JGI IMG/M metagenome (GOLD analysis project Ga0335076, IMG submission 206717) | Soil microbial communities from Loxahatchee National Wildlife Refuge, Florida, United States - Lox_Sample_2.5 | ecosystem: Environmental > Terrestrial > Soil > Wetlands | place: USA... | reverse complement strand
CCCCGAGTTCCTCCGCGCTGTACCGGTAGCCGAACTTCTCTGAGATCTCCTTGCTCGTCCACTTCTCCGAGTGGCCGTGCATCCGGACCACCGCCAGGTCGCTGGTGGCGGCCAGCACCGGCGGGATGGAGCTGGGGTAGCCCTGCGGCATGTCCACGCACACGTACGGCAGCTTGTGCCTGGCCAGGAAGTCCAGGGTCTCGGCCTGGTTGCGGTCGCTCATCCAGGTGCGGTTGCGGAACTCGACGCACACCCGGCGCGGCGCGGCCCGCCGCGCGCAGGCCAGGATGTAGTCCTTGTTCGCCCGGCCGATCGGGAACCAGGGCGGGAACTGCAGCAGGATCGCGCCGAGCTTCCCGGCCCCGTGATTGCCAGCAGACCGCAGCGGCTCGAGCGCGGCCAGGAACCGGTCCCAGGCCGCCTCGGCCAGCTCCGGGTCGACATCCTTGAGATAGACCCGGTCCTTGCCGGCCTTGGCCGCCGCCTCGCGCAGGTCGGCGGGCAGCGCCCGGAGCGGCGTGGGGTGCTGGGTGAACAGGCTGAACGCCTTGATGTTGAAGGTGAACCCGCCCGGGGTGCGCTCGGCCCAGGCCCGGGCGGTCTGCTCGGCGGGCAGCGCGTAGTAGGTGGCGTCGACCTCCACCAGCGGGAACTGGCGGGCGTAGTACCGCAGCCGCTTCTCCGGGTTGTTCGCCTCGGGCGGGTACCAGCCGGACTCGATCAGCGTCCGGTCGGTCCACGACGCCGTGCCCACCTTGATCTGTCCCACGCTGCCCAGCTTAGGGATCTGTCCCACGCTGCCCAGCGTAGGCCGGAACGGACGACGGCCCCTCCGGTGTTACATGACATGTCATGAATCAACGGAAGGACAACGTCCCCGCGGACCCGGCGCCCCCTCGCCGACCTGCTCCTGCCCGCCGCCGAGCCCGAGCCGGCCGCCGCGTAAAACCGGTACCGGAGCCGGAAAGCCCACCCCGTTCGGTGCGAAATCCAATGATCCCGAACGGGCCGGGTTTCTCGCCCGCCCCGCCGGCTCCCGCCCCGCTGAGCCCGTCCCATCCGCCTCGCCCTGGCAGCCAGCGAGGATTCTGCTTCCGTAGCATGGATATGCAATGGACGTGGATGCTCTCCGGAGGTGACGGGTGCTGACCGCCGGTACCCTCCCGCGGGCCGCGGTTCCGGGGCTGACCCGCAGTGATCCGCACGGTCCCGGTATCACCCGCGAACGGGCCGGCCAGGGGTTCCGGTACCGCGATCCGGCGGGCGCGGAGGTCACCAGCCCGGCGACGCTGCAGCGCATCAGTGCGCTCGTGCTCCCGCCGGGCTGGACAGACGTCTGGATTTCACCGGACCCGCTGGGCCACATCCAGGCCACCGGCGTCGACAGCCGGGGCCGGACCCAGTATCGCTATCACCAGTTGTGGCGGGAACAGCGTGACGCTCAGAAGTTCGCTCACATGCTCCGGTTCGCCGCCGCGCTGCCCGCGCTGCGGGCGGCCACCGTGCGCGACCTCGGCGGCCGCCGCCTGGGCCGCGATCGGGTGGCCGCCGGGGTCGTCCGGCTGATCGACCTCGGCCTGTTCCGCATCGGCGGGGAGAAGTACGCTGAGCTCGACCATCATTATGGCGCGACGACGCTGCTCAGGCGGGACGTGACCATCGTCCGCGACGGGATCGTGTTCGACTACACCGCCAAGGAGGGCAAGCGCCGGACGGTCACGGTCACCGACCACGCGGTCCGGCCGGTAGTGCGCGCGCTGCTCCGCAGCGGCAGCAACCTCGACTCGCTGTTCTGCTGGCAGGACGGCGGCGGCTGGCGGCCGCTGCGCTCGCACGAGGTGAGCGGCTATATCGCCGCGCACGCCGGCGGCCACTTCACCGCCAAGGAATTCCGCACCTGGAACGCCACCGTGCTGATGGCGCTGCTGCTGGCGAACGCGGAACCGGCCGCGACGGCGCGGAGCCGCAAGAGCGCCGTCACCGCTGCCGTCCGCGGGGTGGCGGACTGGCTGGGAGACACGCCCGCGGTGGCCCGCGCCGCCTATATCGACCCCCGGCTGATCAGCCGGTACGAGTCGGCCGGCGAACTGCCCGCGATCCCCAGGCTGCCCGCCGTGCTTCCCGCTCCGGCGGACGCCGAGATCGCCGTGGCCGCGCTGCTCGGCTCCGGCGACGGGCCGGAGCAGGGCGGCAATCCCGCGGCGCGGGCGACGTTACATAGCCGGGTACATAATCCGGGCGATGCGGCCGCACGTGGCGGCAGCGTATGGTGCGTAGTGGCGGGGTACGGGCTTTGCCAGGGTGCGGCGGCCTTCATCTGACGGAGCTTCCGTGGGGGGAGCCCACCTCGCCCTGGGGAGGGATCGGCAGGAGGGGGAGGGCTCGTGACTGACGGTGACTCCGGGCTGTGCGCATTCCGGCCCGATGCTGCTTGTTTAAGCCCGGCGATGCGAGTACGGCACGAACCGGGATACGTGCTCATCACCGTGGCCGGCGAGGTTGACTACGCCTCGGCGGCCGGGCTGCGCGACCGGCTGTTCGCGCTGGCGGGCACCGGCCGCCACCTGCTGGTCGACCTGGACCGGGTGAGCTTCATCGACGCCGCCGGGCTCGGCGTGCTGGCCGCCGCGGCCGGGCGGGCCGCCGCGCGCGGGGGCAGCCTGCGCGTGGTCTGCGCCCGGCCGCGGATCCGGCGGTTGTTCCGCTGCACCGGGCTGGACCGGACGGTGCCCGTGGCCGACACGCTCCGGGCGGCGGCGGGCGCGACCGGCGCGAGCATCGCGGCGGTCATCTAGCGAGGGGAGGTGAGCTCCGCTGAACGCGGTATCGGTCGCCGGCGAACTGGCCGAACTGGCCGGGCAGGGCGCCTCGGGAGCCCTGCACGTGGGCGGCGATCCGGGCGGGACCGTCTACCTGATCGGCGGCTGCCTGGCCTTCGCCGAATCGTCCGCCGTGCCTGACCTGGGCTCGCGCCTGGTCAACTCGCGCCGCCTCGGGGTCGACCAGTGGCGCCGAGCGCAGTTCGACAGCCAGCCGGACGGCTCCGCCGGTGACCTGCTGCTGCGCTGGGGGCTGCTCGACGCGGCCGAATGGCAGGCCCTGCTCCGGTCGGCGGCGCTGGACGCGCTCCTCGCGCTGGCCATCCAGCTTACCCAAACCCCGGCCGCGGCGGGCACCAGCTTCATCCCGCGCCAGGCGCACCCGGTCGGATCGGTGCGGCTGGACACCGGCTGGGCCTGGCGTCACGCCTGGCAGGAGGCCGAACGGCTGGCCCGCTACGACGTCGGGCCGGGCGCCCGGCTGCGGCTGTGCGGCCGGGACCACCTGGTCTTCAGCGCGGAGGCCGCCGCGGTGCTCGGCCAGATCGACGGCCGGGCCACCATCCGCGAGCTGGCCTGGCGCAACGGCCTGGCCCTGTTCGGCGTGATGGACTGGGCGGCCCGGCTGATCCAGGACGGGGTATGCGCCATCGCCGCCCGGGAAGGCCGGGAGGGCGCGGGCCCGCGGTGGGCCCGGCCGGACCCTGACCTGCTCAGGCAGGTCCTCACCGAGCTCAGGCAGCTGAGCTGATGACCGTCCTGGGCAGCTAAGGCGGACCGCCAGCCGGCCGCAGCACGGCCGAGCCTAGCCACTGGGCGGCGAGCAGGGCCAGTTCGATGCGCAGGCGGTCCTGGGCGATGGGATTCCTGAGGCTCTCCTCGGCCCTGCGCACCCGGTGCTGGACCGTGTTCCTGTGCAGGGTGAGACGTTCCGCGGTGGTCTTGTGGCTGCCGTTCTCCTGCAGGAACACCCGCAGCGTGTCACGCAGCCTGGCGTTGTGGTCGTCGTCGTCCGCCAGCGGCCCGAGGGTCTCGGTGACCCAGTCACGCAGCAGCTCCAGTGAATCCGACATCAGCGCCAGCGGCGCGACCTCGCCGAAGCTGGTCACCGGCCGGCCCGCGGGCCCGGCCGCCAGGGCGACCGCCTGGGCACTCAGCGCCTGCTGGTGCGTGCGGCGGAAACCCGGCACTCCGGGCGCCGGCTCGCCGAAGGCGATCCGGATCCTGCCGCCGCCGGCGCTCGTGACACTCGTGCCGGGTGGCGCGATATCGCGCCGGGGGCCGAGAGGCAGCCAGGCCCACGCGCAGCATTCGTCCTGCGGGACGAATATCGGCCGCCCGTCACAGCGGGCTTCGGCCGCTACCTCCGCGGTCGCGCGCTCCAGCGGTACCAGCGCGTCGCCGCCCGGGGGCGCCTCCGCGATCCAGATCACCACGCCCAGGTGGTGCTGCCTGAGCCGGTAGCCCAGGATGGCCTCCGAGGAATCGACGTCCACCTGCTCGTTCCGCAGCAGCGCCCGGACGCGCGCGGCCCTGGCCACGCTCTGGTTCCTGAGCCAGTTCTCTTTCTCGGTCTCGTAGGCGGTGACGACCTCTTCTGAGGTCTGGTCGATGTAGGCCGCCAGGATTCCGGCGATGCGCAGCCCGGCCGCGCTGACGACCGCGGCGTTGTCGCTGCGCCGTCCGAGTTCCTGCAGGCACCAGTCCTCGAACCGGGCCGAGCCGATGCGGTAGGCGCGCAGCAGCGCGGCCATGGGGACGCCGCGCTGCGCCAGTCGGCGGGCGTACTCCTCGGCCGCGGCCGGGGCGTGCACCTTCTCCACCTCGATGCCGTGCTCGAGGATGTGCAGCACGGTGGTCACGTTGGCCGCGACGCTGGCTTCAAGCAGCGCCAGCACCCGCTGATCATGATCCAGCTGACGGATTTCGCGCACGATCAGGCGGTAGATGTCCGCGGACATCTCCTCGGCGTGCGGGACGAGCGCGGCGGAGACCTCCGAGGCGCTCGCCACGGCGGCCAGGCTCGACGGGTCCATCGACGGATAGTACGTCGCCGGCGAGCCGTTGTCTCCCCGCCGGCCGGGTTCACGCCCCGGTCAGCCGCGGGCGCGGCGCGGCTACGATGTTCGGGACCGGCCCACCACCACAGGAGCCAGCCCGGCGCATGACTGCTCTGAACGCGACGTCCGCTTCCGGCCTGTCGACACGGGACCGGCTGACCATGGCGGCCGCGCGGATGTTCGCCGAGCGCGGTTACCACGGCACGTCGATCAACGACCTGGCGGTCGCCCTGGGGATCCACAAGAGCTCGCTCTACACCCACATCGACCACAAGGCCGACCTGCTCGCCGACATCGCCCTGACCGGGGCGGCGGCCTTCCAGGCCGGGCTGGATGCCCTGCCGGACCAGGCGCCGGCCGCAGAACGTCTCGAGCTGGCGTTGCGCGCTCACCTGGGCGTGGTGCAGAGCCAGCTCGACGTGGCCACGGTCTGGCTGCAGGAGTGGCGCTACCTGGCCGGCGAGCCGCGGGAGCACTTCGTGGCCGAACGGCACCGCTACGAGCGCCGGATCAAGGGCCTGTTCGAGGCGGCGGTGGCGTCCGGTGAACTGCGCCAGGACCTCGACCCGGACGACGCCGTCCTGGTCTTCCTGTCCGTGGCCAACTGGGCCTACACCTGGCTTGCCGCCGAGCACGACGTCGCGGCGGTCACCGCGAGGCTGATGTCGATGCTGCTCGGCGGCATGGGCCAGGTCACCTCGTGAACCTCCGGATCGCTACCGGACGTACTGGCCCGGGGCCGGGTCCAGCGCCGGGAACCGGCGGCTGCCGAGGGACTCCGGGGCCGCGCCCGGCTCGCCGGAGCGCTGGGCCAGCCAGCCGGCCCAGTGCTCCCACCAGGAGCCCTCGTGCAGCTGCGCGCCCGCGAGCCACTGGTCGGCGTCCGGCGGCGTCTGCGGGTTGAGGTAGTAGCCGAGCCCGCGGTGCTTCGGGTCGGCCACCACGGTCTGGATGTGTCCGCTCGAGACCAGGACGAACTCCGAACGGCCGGAGACCATCTGGGTGGACCGGTAGCAGGTTTTCCACGGCGTGATGTGGTCGGTGCGCCCGGCCACCACGTACGTGTCACAGGCGATGCGGGATAGGTCGATCGGCGTGCCCAGGACCGTGAGGGCGCCCGGGTGCGCCAGCTGGTTGCCCGCCACCATGTCGAGCATCTGGTGGTGGAAGGCCGAGCTCAGCCTGGTCTGGTCGGCGTTCCAGGCCAGGATGTCGAAGGCCGGCGGGTCCTGCCCCATCAGGTAGTTGTTCACCCAGTAGTTCCACACCAGGTCGTTGGGGCGCAGCCAGGAGAACATCGACCCCATCTGCCAGCCGTCGATCACCCCGCGCGGCACCGAGACCGCCTTGGCCAGCGCGAACGTAGCCGGCGACGCGAACAGGAACATCAGCCCGTCGGACTCGCAGTCGAGCAGGGTGACGGTAAACGTCGCCGAGTTGATCCGGTGCTCGCCCAGCGCGGCCAGGTGCGCCTGCACGATCGCGGCCGTCATCCCGCCCAGGCAGGCGCCCGTGATGTTCACGTCCGGGGAGCCGGACACCTCGCAGGTGACGTCGATCGCCTCGATCACCGCCTGCGCGTAGGTGTCGTAGTTCCAGTCGCGCTGCGCCCCGGTCGGGTTGCGCCAGCTGATGCCGTACACCTGGATGCCGCGGGCGAGCAGGTACTCGTACATGCTGCGGCCGGGCGCCAGGTCCATCGCGTAGTACTTGTTCACCTGCGGCGGCACCACGAGCATGGGCCGGGCGTACACGGTGTCGCGCTGCGGGGTGTACTGGATCAGCTCGAAGACCTCGGACCGGTGGATGACCGCGCCGGGGGAGATCGCGATGTTCTCGCCGAGCTTGAACGGCCTGCGGTCGACCATCGTCGGCATGCCGTGGTTGCCCGCTATGTCGCGGGCCAGGTTGGCGGCCCCGCGCCAGACGCTCAGACCGCCGGTGTCGTAGCAGCGCTTGACCGCCGCGGGGTTGGTCCAGAAGTTGTTGGTGGGGGCCAGGGCCTCCCGGGCCAGCATCAGCGCGAAGCGCATCCGCTCGGCGGTGATGCCCTCCAGGCCGACGCTGTCGACCACGTCGTCGACCTCGCCGCCGAAGTACAGGTATGCCTGCATCGTCGCGCGCAGCGCGGGGTTCTGCCGCCAGGCCTGATCGGCGAAGCGGCGGTCCCTGGAGTCCGGCTCGATCTGCGACTTGCCGAGCACGATCCGCAGCGTCTCGGCCCAGGCGGCGGGGGCGAGCTCCAGCATGGCCTGCGACGGGGCCATCGCCAGCCGGCCGGCCAGCCGCAGCGCGTCGGCGAGGTCGCGCGCGGCCGGGGCGGATGGGGCGGGCGCGGCGGGGACCGCCGGGTTATGCCCGTTGGGACTGGTTTCGACCAGCGGGACCTGGTCCTGCGCCGCGGTCATGACAGCCGCTCCACGACCATGGCCATGCCCTGGCCGCCGCCGACGCACATCGTCTCCAGGCCGATCGCCTGGTCCCGGCTGCGCAGGTCGTTCAGCAGCGTGGCCAGGATGCGCACCCCCGTCATGCCGAACGGGTGGCCGAGGGCGATGGCGCCCCCGTGCGGGTTGAGCTTATCCCCGAACGGGTCGATCCCCAGCGCCCTGGCCGACGGGATGACCTGCGCGGCGAACGCCTCGTTGATCTCCACCACGTCCACGTCCTCGATGGTCAGCCCGGCCCGGTGCAGCGCCTGCCGGCTGGACTCGATCGGCCCCAGGCCCATCAGCTCCGGCTCCAGGGCGCTGACGCCGGTCGACAGGATGCGGGCGACCGGGGTGATCCCGAGCGCGTCCGCGCGGGCCCGCGACATCACGACGGCCGCCGCGGCGCCGTCGTTGAGCGGACAGGAGTTCCCCGCGGTCACCCGGCCGTTCTCCCGGAACACCGGCCGCAGCGTGGCCAGCTTCTCCAGGGTGGTGTCCGCCCGGGGCCCGTCGTCCGTGGTCATGGTGGTCCCCGAGGCCAGCGGCACCGGGATGATCTCCCGGGCGAACATCCCGTCCTTGCCGGCCAGGACCGCGCGCATCTGGCTCTGCAGGGCGTACCGGTCCATCTCCTCGCGCGTGACGCCGCACTTGTCGGCCACGTTCTCGGCCGTCTCGCCCATGCTGGTGTAGGCCGCGGGCAGCCCCTCGGCGTTCCCGGCGAACAGCCGGGGGTTCTGCGTTTCCGGCTGGTCGGCGAACTTGCCGAGCGGGGAGCGGGTGCTCGATTCCACGCCCACGCACAAGAACGCGGAGCCCTCTTCCGCCTTGATGGCGTGGAAGGCCATCCGGACCGCCTGCAGCGACGACGCGCAGTAGCGGTTGACCGTTGTGCCAGGGGCGCCGAGCCCGGTCAGCAGGCTGATGATCCGTCCCAGGTTGTGCCCCTGCTCCCCGCCGGGCAGGGCACAGCCGCAGATTACGTCGTCGATCTGCCCCCGGTCCAGCTGCGGGATCTGCTTGAGCACCTCGTCGGCGACGTAGGCGCCCAGGTCGTCGGGCCGCAGATCGATGAGCGAGCCCTTGACGGCGCGGCCGATCGGCGTCCGGCCGATGGCGGCGATGACAACTTCTGACATCACACTCTCCTGTTGGGTTATCACTTTTCAGGTGGTTCGCCGCTGGTCACGACGGGGAGGCCACCCTCGGCATAGCGCTCGCGCAGCAGCTTCTTGTTGTGCTTGCCGACGCTGGTGCGCGGCACCTCGTCCACGAACGCCCACCGTTCCGGCAGCCACCACTTCACGACCCGGCCGGACAGGTGCGCCCGGAGCTCGTCCGGGGTCACCGACCGGCCCGGCGCGCGGACGATGCAGACCAGCGGCCGCTCGCCCCACCGCTCGTCGGGCGCGGCGACGACCGCGACCTCGCGCACCGCCGGGTGGCTGAGCAGGGCCGACTCGAGCTCCAGCGTGGAGATCCACTCGCCGCCCGACTTGACCACGTCCTTGGCCCGGTCGCTGATCGTGATGTAGCCCCGTTCGTCGATCCGGCCGACGTCGCCGGTGCGCAGCCAGCCGTCCCGGAACTTCTCCGGCGCCGGGTCCCGGTAGTAGCCGGCCGTCACCCACGGCCCGCGCACCTCGATCTCGCCGGTGGCGCGCCCGTCGCAGGGCAGCACCGTGCCCTCGTCGTCCACCACCCGGGCCTCGACGCCGCCGAGCGGCCGGCCCGCGGTGGACCGGTAGTCGATGGAGCGTTCCGCCGGGCCGTGCTTGGGCGGGAAGGACAGCGACGCGACCGGGCTGGTCTCGGTCAGCCCCCAGCCCTGCAGGACGCGCACGCCGAGCCGCTGCTCGTACGCCTCGATCAGGCTGCGCGGCACGGCCGCCCCGCCGCACAGGATCATTCGCAGCGAGGACAGGTCGGCGCCGTCCAGGCCGAGCACGTCGAACCAGACCGTCGGCACGGCCGCGGCCAGCGTGGCCCGCTGCGCCGCGATGAACCGGGCCAGCGGGGCGGCCTGGGTGAACCGGTTCGGCAGCAGCAGGTCGGCGCCGACCAGCCAGGCGGCGTACGGCATCCCCCACGCGTTGCCGTGGAACATGGGCACCACCGGCAGCAGGCGGTCGTACTGGTTGAGCCCGAGGGCCTCGCCGGAGCACACGCCCAGCGTGTGCAGGAACGTGGACCGGTGGCTGTACACCACCCCCTTCGGCCAGCCGGTGGTGCCGCTGGTGTAGCACATCGCGGCGGCGTCGTGCTCGTCGAGCTGCGGCCACGGGTACCCGGGCCGTTCGGCGGCGAGCAGCTCCTCGTAGTCGAGGTACGCGGGCAGCGGGGACCGGTCGCCCTCGCCGTACACGATCAGGTGCCGGAGCGTCTTCAGCTCATCCCCGCCGGCCAGCAGCACCGGCCCGAGGACCGGCGCCAGGCTGGCGTCGGCGATGAGCACGGTGTCCTCGGCGTGGCCGATGATGTAGCGGATCTGCTCGGCCGACAGCCGGATGTTGATGGTGTGCATCACCGCGCCCATGCCGGGAATGGCGAAGTACGCCTCCTGGTGCTCGGAGTTGTTCCAGCCGAAGGTGGCGACCCGGTCGCCGGGCTCCACCCCGAGCCGGCGCAGCGCCGCCGCCAGCTGCTCGACGCGATCCGCCAGCGCCCCGAACGTGATGCGCCGCGCGCCGTTCGCCTCGCAGGTGACGACCTCGCTATCGGAATAGAGGGCCCGGCCGTGCCCGAAGATGTGCCCGACCGTGAGCGGAAAATCCATCATCGTGCTGCGCATCTGACTAACCTCCAGACACCTGTGCTTGCTGGCCGGCCCAGTGCGGGTCGCGCAGCTCCCGCTTGAGGATCTTGCCGGCCGCCGACTTGGGCAGCGGCTCGGTGCGCAACTCGATGCAGCCGGGTACCTTGAATCCGGCGATCCGCTCGCGGCAGTGCGCGGCCAGCTCATCGGCCGTCACCGTGCCGCGGCAGTACACCACCGCGTAGACCGCCTCCCCCCAGTGCGGGTCGGGGACGCCGAACACGGCGGCCTCCTCGACCGCGGGATGGCCGCCGAGCGCGTCCTCCACCTCGCTGGAGTAGATGTTCTCGCCGCCGCTGACGATCATGTCCTTGGCCCGGTCGACCAGGTAGATGTAGCACTCCTCGTCCCGGTACCCGAGGTCCCCGGTCAGGTACCAGCCGCCGCGCATGACCTCGGCCGTCGCCTCCGGCTTGCGCCAGTAGCCGGCCATGACGCTGGGGCTGCGCACGGCGATCTGGCCGACCGCGCGCGGCGGCAGGTCGGCCAGCAGGTCGTCCACGACCCGCATCTCGACGCCGACCGCGGGCCGGCCGCAGGACCGCACCCGCGGGGTGCCGAGCACGCGCTCCTCGTGCGGCAGCAGCGTGGTGATCGGGGTGGTCTCCGTGGTGCCGTAGACGTGCAGCAGTTCGGCGCCGGGGAAGGCCTGCCGCGTCCGCCGCAGGGTCTCGTCCGAGATGGGCGAGGCGCCGTGGCTCAGGTACCGCAGCGAGCTGACGTCCCGCGGCCTGGTCAGCTGGGCGCGGGCCGCCGCGGCCAGCATGGTGGGCACGAGCAGGGTGTGCGTGACCCCCTCGCGCTGGATCAGGTCGATCGCCTGGTCGGGGTCGAACCTGGGCATGATGACGTGGGTCCCGCCGGCCCAGACGGTGGCCAGCGTGGCGAGTATCCCGCCGGTGTGGAACATCGGCGAGGCCACCAGCCACCGCGTCTGCTGGTCGAAGGGCCAGGTGGCCATGAAGTGCAGCGCGCTGGAGACCAGGCCCCGGTGGGTGTGCATGGCGCCCTTGGCCGCTCCCGTGGTGCCCGAGGTGTAGAACAGGACGGCCAGGTCATCCTCGGCCACCCCGGCGCCGAGCGGCGCCTCGTCGGCCGCGGCGATCAGCTCTTCGTAGTCGCCGGGCATCGTCAGCACCGTGCCAGCGTCCGCGATCCCCGGGTAGCCGGCGTCGGCGAAGACCACGCTGGCCCCGGCGTCGGCCAGGACGGCCCGCATCTCCGCGGGGGCGAGCCGCGAGTTGACCGGTACCAGCACGTAGCCCGCGGCCGGGATGCCGAGGTAGAGCTCGAGGTAGCGGTCGGAGTTGAGGGCCACGGCCGCGACCCGGTCGCCCGGCGCCAGCCCGAGCGTGCGCATCGCGCCGGCCAGGCGGCGGCAGCGCGAGCCGACCTCGGCATAGCTGCGGCGCTGGTCCCGGCAGATCACGGCGGGGGATCCGGCGGCAATGCGGAGGGCCCGGCCGAGCGGCTGGGCGAAGGTGTGCATATGGTCGCCTCCCGACGGGAGCAGAAGCCGATACGTCTCGCCCGGTCCGGCCGACGCAACGATACCGGAACCATGGATTAACCCGAATGTAACGATCGGCCGGCCGGGCGGGGTACGGCCGAAGGTCCCGCGGGCCCGCGGCCGGAGGTCCGCCGGCCCGCCGGCCCGCCGGCCCGGCCGTGCCGGTTCGGCCCCCCTCATCAGGGGTATTAACGTTCGCGGCGGCACCAACCGATCGTTCGGTTATATTGTTACCCTACAGTAAGGTAATGCCAGGAGGATCCCGATGACAACAGCGGCGTCGACCGTGCCGACCGAGGACGTCCAGCTCCGCATCCGGGGGTTGCGGATCCACGCCCAGGTCTGCGGCGAGGGCGAGCCGCTGCTGCTCTACTCCGGCATCTGGGGCGAGGTGCGGCTGTGGCACCGGCTGCTGCCGCACCTGGCCGGGTTCCGCACGATCGCGTTCGACCCGCCGGGCATCGGCCGGTCGCAGCGGCCGCCGTACCCGTTCAGCATGTGGTCGCTGGCCCAGATGGGCACCGCGGTGCTGGACGCGTTCGGCATCCGGTCCGCGCACGTGCTCGGCGCCTCGTTCGGCGGCGCGGTCGCCCAGCAGATGGCGTTCTCGCACCCCGGCCGGGTGCGCCGGCTGGTGCTCGTGTCGACGTCCTTCGGCGGCGGCGCCATGCCGGGCAACCTCCTGGGACTCTGGCACTTCGTCCATCGGCGCAACTACCATCCCGAGCGGCTGGAACAGGTGGCCGGCGCGATGTTCGGCGGCCGGCTGCGCAAGGAGCCGGAACTCATCCGCTCGATGCACATCAGGCGCCCGGCCGACCCGCTGGCCGCGCTGTACCGGATGGCCGGGCTCATCGGCTGGTCCAGCCTGCCCTGGATGTGGGCCATCGGCCAGCCCACGCTGATCGTGGCCGGCGACGACGACCCGGTCACGCCGCTGTTCAACCACCGGGTCATGGCCATGCTGATGCCCCGGGCCAGGCTGCACGTGGCCCCGGGCGGCGGGCACCTGGTCCTGATCGACAGCGCCGAGCAGGTCGCGCCGGTGATTACCAGCTTCCTCCGCCAGGACCAGCGCCGCCGCTAACGCCCCGCTGACCGGCTGGCTCGCGGCGCCCTCGGTCCGCTGCTCGTACTGCAGGCGGGCCCGGGAGGCGGCGATCTCGCCCAGGGCCGCCTCGCGGCCCTCGAAGCCGGTCGTGGAGGTGGACTTGCCTGGCTCGAGCGCCTTGTAGACGTCGAAGAAGTGGTGGATCTCGCTGGGCCAGCAGCCTGGTCCGGGCCACCTCAAGCGGGACGTCGATCACCACGGCGCGGTCGAGCGTGACGTTGGCGAGGATGCCGGCCAGCGCCTCGGCCTGGTCCACCGTCCGCGGGAGGCCGTCGAGCACGAAGCCGCCGCTGCGCACGTCGGCCCCGGCCAGCCGCTCGGCCACCAGGGACACCACGAGTTCGTCGTCGACCAGGTCGCCGCGCTCCATCGTCTCCTGGGCCCGGCGGCCGGCATCCGGGCACGATCCACCTATCCGATCGGCTAGTGCGCCCGGGCCAGATAGCCGGTTTACCGCCGCCGGCATTCCCCCGCGCGGGCTCGCCATGTTTCTGATTGAGTGCTGGCCCGGGCCGTCTCCCGGCCGGGTCCTGCCCGGGGAGCACCCACGGCCGCAGCGGCATAATTGAGTGCATCCGCCCTCCATAGCCAAGGAGATGAGTTCCCATGACGGTGACTCTGGATAAGAACGCCGAGTCTTTCATCGCAACGCCGCAACAGCTGTTCATCGATGGTCAATGGACCGATGCCGCGTCGGGCAAGGCGTTCGAGACCCCGAACCCCGCGACGGGCGAGACCCTCGCGCGTATCGCCGAGGGCGACGCCGAGGACGTCGAGCGGGCCGTCCGGGCCGCGCGCAAGGCGTTCGACGAAGGCCCCTGGGGCAGGATGACGCCCTCCGAGCGCGGCCGGCTCATCTGGAAGATCGGTGACCTCATCTACGAGCACCTCGACGAGCTCGCCCAGCTCGAGTCGCTCGACAACGGCAAGCCCTATGGCGTCGCGAAGGTCGCGGACGTGCCGCTGTCGGCGGACATGTTCCACTACATGGCCGGCTGGGCCACCAAGCTCGAGGGCAACACGATCGACATCTCGGTGCCCTACATGCCCGGCGCCAACTTCCACTCCTACACGCTGCGCGAGCCGGTCGGCGTGGTCGGGCAGATCATCCCGTGGAACTTCCCGCTGCTGATGGCCGCGTGGAAGCTCGCCCCCGCGCTCGCCACCGGCAACACGGTCGTGCTCAAGCCAGCCGAGCAGACCTCGCTGACCGCGCTGCGGCTCGCCCAGCTGATCGCCGAGGCCGGGCTGCCCGACGGCGTGCTGAACGTGGTGACGGGCTTCGGCGAGACGGCAGGCGCCGCCGTCGCCGCGCACCCCGACGTGGACAAGGTCGCGTTCACCGGGTCCACGGACGTAGGCAAGCTCATCGTGCACGCTGCCGCGGGCAACCTGAAGAAGGTGAGCCTGGAGCTCGGCGGCAAGAGCCCGAACATCGTCTTCGAGGATGCCGAGGACGCCGCGGTCGAGGGATCGGCCAACGCCATCTTCTTCAACCACGGCCAGTGCTGCGTGGCCGGCTCGCGGCTGTTCGTGCACCAGAGCCGCTTCGACGACGTGGTCAACGGCGTCGCCGAGATCGCGAAATCGATCAAGCTGGGAGCTGGCCTGGAGGCCGGAACCCAGATGGGCCCGATGGTGTCGGAGGAGCAGTTCCAGCGGGTCAGCGGCTACCTGGATGCCGGCCGGGCCGAGGGCGCCACGGCCCTGTCCGGCGGCGGGCGGTTCGGCGACCGCGGCTTCTTCATCGAGCCGACGGTGCTGATCAACGCGCATGGCAACATGAAGATCGTGAAGGAGGAGATCTTCGGGCCGGTCGTGGTGGCCCAGCCGTTCACCGACCTGGACGAGATCGCGGCCAAGGCCAACGACACCATCTACGGCCTGGGCGCCGGGATCTGGACCAAGGACATCTCCAAGGCGCACGCGCTGGCGAAGAAGCTCAAGGCCGGCAGCGTGTACATCAACTGCTACAACGTCTTCGACGCGGCGCTGCCGTTCGGCGGGTACAAGCAGTCCGGCTGGGGCCGCGAGATGGGCCACGAGGTCCTGGAGAACTACACCGAGATCAAGGCGGTCACCACCCTGCTGTAAGCCCCGGGGACCGTCGGCCGCTGCGGCCGGGTCGCGCCGGACCCGGCCGCGGCGGCGGTCGCGAACGTCATCCGGAACCGGCCGCGAGTGCAGGCCCTTGGGGCCTGCGCGAGCGGTCGGTGCGGGTCGCGGGCATCGACCTCAGCGGGTTCGCATAACTCGAGCTTTTGGATAAGACACCGTGCCCGCTAATCGCGGGCCAGATGAGGCTGGCCCGGGGCAGGCTGCTGGCTGCGGGTGCGGCCGAGCAGGTCCACGTCGTGCGGGGTCAGCTCCAGGTAGCGCAGCACGGCCGGCGGGTGCGGGACGGACAGCAGCGCATTGCGCAGCGCCACCGTGATGAAGCGGCCGAATTCGGCGAGCGCCGGGGATTCGGACCCGGGCAGCAGTTCTCCGCAGTACTGCTCGGTGGCACCGGCTACGTCGCCCGCGCGTAGCCGGTCCAGCATCTCGGTGACGTCACAGCGCACGTCGAGGCCGATCCGGTACGGGCGGGATTCCAGGCGCCCCCCGAGGACGCCACGCAGGTGCGACATCTCCGCTTTCAGCGTTCCCTGGGTCACCGACCGGTCACCGTACAGCCGCGCGTGCAACTCGCCCAGGTCGAGTCCTTCGGGATTCAGGGCCAGCAGCGCGAGGATCTCGGTCTGCCTCCTGGTGAGCCGCAGCGGCACGCCGTTCAGCCGCACGCTGGCCCGCCCGAGCAGCTTGAGCTGCAGCAGCCCGCCGGGCGGAGGCGATTGCTGCCGTGCGGCGCTCGCTACTGCCGTCGCCCGCAGTTCGCGCCCCAGCAGCCGGGCCAGTGCCTCGGCCGTGGCCGGGCCGATCGGATGGGAGCGGTCCCACGTCGTGGAAAGATCGAGCACGCCGAGCTGGCGCCCGGTCCGCGGGTCGTGCACCGGGGCCGCCCAGCACACCCATCCGTGCAGGCAGCTGGAGAAATGCTCCGCGGAGAACACGGTGGCCGCCCGGTCCAGCCGCAGTGCCAGGTCCAGGGCGTTCGTCCCGACGCTGGCGTCGTCCCACCGGCCTCCCGGGACGAAGTTCACCTTCTCGGCCCGGCGCAGCATGACCACGCCGGCGTACGTCCACAGGATCCGGGCGCCCGGATCGGTGACCGCGACGACCAGTTCACCGTCGTCGGCGGCCGCCTGAAGCTGCGGTTCGAGCTGCCGGACGGCCGCGCTGAGCGGGCTCGCCTGGAAGGCCTGCCGGGTTTCGCCGATGTCGGTCACGGGTGCCTCGTCGACCTCCGGCACGATGTACCCGGCCGAGCGCTCCCAGCTGGCGAGGATCTCCGGTCGCACGCCGGCCCGCTCTGCGTCGACGGGCCGCCGGTCGCAGATCGCCGGGACGTGCCGATCCCACGCTCGCACCAGGAGGGCCCGCCGCCTGTGCAACTGCGCTCGAGTGATCATGATCAACCTCAGGAACCCCTGGCCTGCCCGCTGCGGTGGCAACGGGCCTTGCGGCATTATCGCCCGGCCGCCGGAGGCGGAGCGAAGGGACAAACGTCCCGGGGACACCAACCTTCCGTCCCGCCTCCGCGAACCGCGGGCACGGGGCGTTCGCGATCTAGCCGTCTAGCCGTCTAGCCGCCCGGACCGAAGCACTACCCGATCGGGCAGGGCGGAAACGCGGTCCGGGGGCGTATCGTCTGTGCTGACGGACCGCACGGCCTGACCTGGAGTACGCGACATGGCGTCAATAACCAGCGGCGGGCGTTCGCTCGTGATGGCTCGCGCCAGCCTGGACACACTGCTCGATGTTCTCAGGAGCCGGGGGTTCCGGCTGGTCGGACCCACCATCCGGGACGGCGCCATCGGCTATGACGACATCACGTCCTCCGCCGATCTGCCGGCTGGCTGGACCGACGAGCAAGACGGCGGCTTCTACCGGCTCCGGCGGCGCGACGACGACGCGCTGTTCGGCTATAACGTGGGTCCCCAGTCGTGGAAGCGGGTCCTGTTCCCGCCGTCGAGCCTGCTGTGGCGGCTGCGGGAAGCAGGCGGCGAGGCGGCGGGCCCTTCCGACGAGCCAGCTGACCGGTTCGCGTTCATCGGCGTGCGCTCCTGCGAACTGCACGCGATCACGATCCAGGATCGTGTATTCATCGGCGGCAATCAGGTCGATCCGGTCTACGCATCCCGCCGGGACGGCGCGTTCATCGTGGCGGTCAACTGCGGGCAGGCGGGCCAGACCTGCTTCTGCGTGTCGATGGACACCGGGCCGAAGGCGACCGCCGGCTTCGACATCGCGCTGACCGAACTGCTCGGCGACGGCGAGCACAAGTTCCTCGTGGAGACCGGGACCGAACTCGGCGCCGAGGTCATGGCGGAGGTGCCGCACGAGCGGGCCGCGGCCGCCGACACCGCCAGGGCCGATCACATCGTCCAGCACACCGCCGCGTCCATGGGCCGGCAGCTGGAAACGGGCGGCATCAAGGACCTGCTCTACGCGAACTTCGAGCACCCGCGCTGGGGCGAGGTGGCCAGCCGGTGCCTGGCCTGCGGGAACTGCACCATGGTCTGCCCGACGTGCTTCTGCTTCAGCGTGGAGGACGTGACCGACCTGACCGGCGATGTGCAGGAGCGGCACAGGTCCTGGGACTCCTGCTTCACGATGGACCACTCCTACATCCACGGCGGCGCGGTCCGCCCGTCGAACCGCTCGCGCTACCGGCAGTGGATGACGCATAAGCTGGCCACCTGGATCGACCAGTTCGGCACCTCCGGCTGCGTGGGGTGCGGACGCTGCATCACGTGGTGCCCGGTCGGCATCGACATCACCGAGGAGGCGGCCGCGATCCGCGCGGCCGACTGCCGGATCCCGGACGAGGGAGGCGCAGGTGGACAGCCTTGAGCCGCTGCTTCGCGACCACGAATTCTTCCGCGGGCTCGAGCCCGCATACCTGGCCTTGCTGGTGGGGTGCGCGTCCAACGTCGTATTCCGCGAGGGGTCGTTCCTGTTCCGTGAGGGCGAGCCAGCGGACCGGTTCTTCCTCCTCCGCCACGGCAAGGTCGCGCTGGAGATAGCGGGGCCCGGGCACGGGGCGCTGATCGTGCAGACGGTGCCGGAGGGCGGCATCATCGGGTTCTCCTGGCTGTTCGAGCCGCACCGCTGGCAGTTTGATGCGCGGGCGGTCGAGCTGACCCGGGCCGTCGCCCTGGACGGGGTGTGCCTGCGCGGCAAGTGCCAGCAGGACACCCGCCTCGGCTACGACCTCATGCAGCGTTTCGCCCGGGTGGCCACGCAGCGGCTCCAGGCGACCCGGCTCCAGCTGCTCGACGTGTACGGGCGTGCCGGTGCTTACCGCTGAGCTCGCCAGGCCCGCGTGGAGCATTCCGGTCCCGTGGCGAGTGACCGCGGCGCGGCGGGAGGTGCACGACATCGTCACGCTCGACCTTGAGCCGCCCGGCCTGGCCGGGTTCTCGTTCCGGCCCGGCCAGTTCAACATGCTGTACGCGGCCGGGGTCGGCGAGGTGCCCATCTCGATCAGCGGCGATCCCGCGGCGCGAGGTCCCGTGCTGCACACGATCCGCGACGTCGGGGCCGTCACGCACGCGCTGTGCGAACTCGAGCCCGGCCAGGTGGTGGGGGTGCGCGGACCCTACGGCAACAGCTGGCCGGTGGCGGAGGCCGAGGGCCGCGACGTGGTGCTCGTCGCGGGGGGCGTCGGCCTTCCCCCGCTGCGCCCCGCCCTGTATCACCTGCTCGCCCACCGCCACTCCTACCGGCGGATCGCGCTCCTTTACGGCGCCCGGACCCCCGCCGACCTGCTGTTCACCGACGAGCTGGCCACCTGGCGCGGCCGGTTCGACCTGCAGGTCGAGGTGACCGTCGACGCGGCCGTGGGCATGTGGCGGGGGAACGTGGGGGTGGTGCTCGGCATGATCGCCCGCGCGCAGTTCGATCCGGCCAACGCCGTGGCCTTCGTGGTCGGGCCCGAGATCATGATCCGGTTCGCTCTCACCGCGCTTGACGAGGCCGGCGTGCCCGCCGAGCGGGTGTTCTTGTCGATGGAGCGCAACATGCAGTGCGCGGTCGCGATGTGCGGGCATTGCCAGTTCGGGCCCTTCCTGGTGTGCCGCGACGGGCCCGTGTTCCCGTACCCGGCGGTCGCCCCGTGGCTCTCGATGCGGGAGGTGTGATGGCGGTGCCGGGCAAGCCCGCGCTGGCCGTGTGGAAGTTCTCCTCCTGCGACGGCTGCCAGCTCTCGCTGCTGAACTGCGAGGACGAGCTGCTCGAGGTGGCGGGCGCGATCCACATCGCCTCGTTCCCCGAAGCATCCCGGGAGGTGATCGACGGCCCGTACGACCTGTCGCTTGTCGAAGGCTCGATCACCACCCCGGAAGACGCCGAGCGGATCCACCTGGTCCGCGCGGCGTCGCGGGTCCTGGTGACGATCGGCGCCTGCGCCACCTCCGGCGGCATCCAGGCGCTGCGCAACTTCAAGGACGTGGCGGAGTTCACCTCGGCCGTGTACGCGCGGCCGGAGTACATCAGCACGCTCCAGACGTCCACGCCGATAGCGGACCACGTGCAGGTCGACTTCGAGCTGCGCGGCTGCCCGATCGACCGGCGGCAGCTCCTCGAGGTCGTCAACGCGTTCCTGCGCGGCCGCAAGCCGGGGGTCCGCGGCCACAGCGTGTGCATCGAGTGCAAGCGGGCCGGCCTCACCTGCGTGATGGTGGCGCACGGCACGCCCTGCCTCGGACCCGTGACGCAGGCGGGATGCGGGGCGCTGTGCATGTCGTACGGGCGCGGCTGCTATGGCTGCTTCGGGCCGATGGAGACGCCGAACACCGCCGCGCTGGCCGCCTGGTGGCGCCGGCTCGGCGCGGACAGCCCGGAGCTGGTACGCGCGTTCCGCACCTTCAACGCCAACGCCAAGGCCTTCAGAAGGGAGTCCGAGGCGAATGACACCCGGTAGGTCCCCCGGCACTCGCACGGTCTCCGTCCCGGCGCTGGCCCGGGTGGAAGGCGAGGGCGGCCTTGAGGTCGTCATCCACGACGGCCAGGTCACCGAGGCGCGGCTGGACATCTACGAGCCGCCGCGGTTCTTCGAGGCGATGCTGCGCGGGCGCCAGTACACCGAGCCGCCGGACATCACCGCCCGGATCTGCGGCATCTGCCCGATCGCCTACCAGATGAGCGCGTGCCAGGCCATCGAGGATGCCTGCGGCACGCAGGTCACTCCGGCGATCAGGGCGCTGCGCCGGCTGATCTACTGCGGCGAGTGGATCGAAAGCCACACGCTGCACATCTACCTGCTGCACGCGCCGGATTTCCTCGGCTACGAGAGCGGCATCCACCTGGCCGGCGACCGCCCGGACCTGGTGCGGCGCGGCCTGCGGCTCAAGAAGGCCGGCAACAGGCTCATGGACGTCGTCGGAGGCCGGTCGGTCCATCCGATCAACGTCCGCGTCGGCGGCTTCTACCGCGCGCCGGACCGCAGCGCGCTGCAAGCGCTCGTCAAGGACCTCGAGGAGGCGCGGGAGGTCGCCGCCGAGACGGTCAGCTGGGTGGCCACGTTCCCGTTCCCCGACTTCGAGCAGGACTACCAGTTCGTGTCCCTCCGGCACCCGGCCGAGTACCCGATCACCGGGGGGCGGATCGTCTCCAACCGCGGTCTCGACATCGCCGTGGGCCAGTATGACGAGCACTTCACCGAGCACCACGTCGCGCACTCCACCGCGCTGCACTCGGATCTTGACGGCGGCACGTACTTCGTGGGCCCGATGGCCCGCTACAACCTGAACGCCGGGGCGCTCTCGGACGGCGCGGCGGCCGCGGCCAAGGCGGCGGGACTGGGCTCCACCTGCACCAACCCGTTCCGCAGCATCATCGTCCGCGCGGTGGAGACCCTCTACGCGTGCGACGAGGCGCTGCGGCTGATCGACGCCTACGACCCGCCCGACCCGCCGTGGATCGACGTTCCCGCCCGGGACGCGACGGGGTTCGGCTGCACCGAGGCGCCTCGCGGGCTCATCTACCACAGGTACCGCATCGCCGCCGACGGCTCCATCCTGGACGCCAAGATCGTCCCGCCTACCTCGCAGAACCAGCGGGCCATCGAGACCGACATGCGGGTGTTCGTCCAGGACCGTCTGCACATGCCGCACGATCGCCTGACCTGGGAATGCGAGCAGGCCGTGCGGAACTACGATCCGTGCATCTCGTGCGCGGCCCACTTCCTCGACCTGCGCGTGCGGCGCACCTGACCGGGCCGTCCGGCGCACCTGACCGGGCCCCGGCCGGCCGGGCGGTCAATCCGGGTCGCCGGCCGCCAGGTATCCGCTTCGGTGCAGGTAAGCCAGGAGTTCGTCGGCGGCCTGGTCCGGGGGCAGCGGGCCGATCACCGCCGGCGGGGTGCGCTGCGCCAGCGCGCCGGTCAGCGCCAGCGTCCGGCGCAGCACGCTTCCCGTCGGGCCGGGAAGCTCGCGCGGCCGCGGCCGGTACGGGTGAGTGCCGAGCAGCCTGATCCGCCGCGCCGCCGCGGCCGCCGGCGTGGCGGCCACCGTGATCATAGCGTCCTGCTTGGCCAGCGTGGCGGGCAGCCCGGCCCGCCGCAGGCGCACGCCGGCCGCCTCGATCGACACCACGGCCGGCGGGCGCACCATCAGCACCTCGCGGCGGCCGCCGTCGAGGCGGCGCTGCACCCGCAGCGCATACCCGTCTATGGGCTCCATCCGCGTGCATCCCAGGGCCTGCGCCGCGCCCAGCGACGCCGCCAGGAAGGCGGGAAACGAGCCGGTGGCCCGGTCGGCCGCCAGGTCGCCGCAGAGCACCAGGTCCGGCACCCCGTAGCGCTGACGGAGGGCCTCGGCGAGCGCGGCGGCCGATTCCCGTTCGCCGCCGACCAGGCCCACCGGGCGCGGCCGCGCCATCCACCTGGCCGGCTCGACGCGCAGTGCCTGCGCCGCCCCGACCGCCAGCGCGTCCCGCAGCATCTCATCGGCGGCGGCGGGGGCGACGCAGGCCGCGACCACCAGGGCATCCCACCGCTCGGCCAGGCGCAGCGCGTGCTCCAGGGCCGCCAGCTCGGACACGTTCGGGCCGCGGTCGCGGAGGTTGGCGCGCACCGCCCCGGTCAGCGGGTCGACCTCGGACTCGCGCCAGGACCAGCTGAGGGCGGCAACGATCACCGGCATGGCCGCTCATCCCTTCCGGAACACGACGCCGTCGCCGCCGTCGGGATAGGTCCAGGTAATCGCGCCCTGCTCGTCGCACACCTGATAGCAGGTCCCGCATTCGAAGCACTGCTCGTAGTTGAACAGGATGCCGCCGTCGGTGGTGGGCACGAACAGGGCGGCCGGGCAGGCGTGCACGCAGGCCCTGGTCGTGCACGAGCGGCATACATCGGAGTCGACAGTGATATGGGCGCGCTCCCCGACGCGGAACTCGACCGTGGCCATCCGCTCGTCGAAGGACACGCCGGCGTAACTCACGTAAGTCATCGGCTTCGCTCCGCCCTGTTATCTCCAGATGTTCGCGTTATTCAGATTCACGTCGAGGTTCTCGCCGGCCCTTACCGCACCGGCCGCTCGCACGGGCTCGACGGGCCCGTGCTCGCTGGTCGGTAGCGGGGGGCCGGGGAGGTGGGTGGAGCTCACCGGAATGCCAGCAGCGCCTGCCAGCCGTCCCTGGCCAGATGCCGCAGCTGCACGTCGTTGCGGCGGACCGCCCGGTAGAACTCCTTGGCCATACCGAGCTTGGGATGCGGGTTGGTGACGGTGAACACCTGCTCCGCGAAATCGCAGGCCAGCCTGGGGTAGTCCCGTTGCATGCGGTCGGCGAGCACGATGTCGGCGGCGTTGCGCAGCCGCTTGAGGTCGGCCAGCACGAACGATGACTTCAGCCGCCGCCGGTAGCCGGCCAGCCCGTACGCCGTGGTGTTGCCGGCCGCGATCGCCTCGGCGGCGGTCCGGCCGGCCGCCAGCCCGGCGCCGATGGCGAAGTTGACCCCCTCCAGCCACAGCGCGGCGGCCAGGCACATGGACGCGGCGTCCCCGGCCACTAGCATGCCGTCGACGGCCAGCCGCGGCATGGCCCGGTACCCGCCCTCGGGTATCAGGTGCGCCGAGTACTCCTTCAGCTCCGCGTCCCGCAGGTACGGGGCGATCCCGGAGTGCGCCTTGAGGCCGGCCACGAGTTCCTCCGGCCGGGTCTTGCCCCCGGCGAGGCCCCGGAGGCTGACCACGACGCCCAGGCTGACCGTGTCGCGGTTGGTGTAGAGAAAGCCGCCGCCGGGGATGCCGCTGGTGCAGCCGACCATCTCGATGTCCAGGCCCTGGTCGCCGACCAGGCCGAACCGCTCGTCGATCACCTCGCGTGGCAGCGCGAGGGTCTCCTTGGCACCCAGGGCGATATGCGCCGGGTTGGTGCGCGGCATCAGCCCGGCCTCCTTGGCCAGGAACGAGTTCACGCCATCGCAGGCGATCACGATCCGGGCGCGGATGTCGCCATTGGGCCGGTCGGTGCGCACCCCGGCGATCCGCCCGTTCGCGTCCCGCAGCAGGCCGGTGGCCACCGTGGAGGTGACCAGCCGGGCGCCTGCCGCGACGGCCTTGCCGGCCAGCCAGGAGTCGAACTCGGCGCGGTACGTGGTCATCCCGTTATAGGGCGGGTGCTCCCATGTAGTGGTCCGGTAGTCCACCGTGACCGCCTGGGTCGGCGTCATCAGCATGGTGGAGCGCCGGGTCACCCATCGCTGGACCGGCACCTCGGTCCACCACTGCGGCACGACTTCGTCGAGGATCCGGCCGTAGACGACGCCGCCGTAGACGTTCTTCGCGCCGGGGAAGGCCCCGCGCTCCACGATGACCACATCGCGGCCGGCCCGGGCCAGCTCCAGCGCCGCGGCCGACCCGGCGGGCCCGGCGCCGACGACCACCGCGTCGATGGTGACTGGCTTATCCGGCATGGCTTGCTCCCTCACCCTCACCGCGCCCTGCCGAACTGTGCTGGGCCGAACTGTGCTGGGCCGAACTGTGCTGGGCCGAACTGTGCTGGGCCGAACTGTGCTGGGCCGAACTGTGCTGGGCCGTCTCCTCGGCCCCGGCCACGCCCAGCCGCCTGGCCAGTTCGCCGAGCACCGCCGGGGCGTCCGCCACGATGCCGAGGTCGGACATGGCCGTCATCGGGCAGGACGGGTCGGTGTTCACGCTGACCACGTGCTCGGGCGCGCCGAGCCCGCCGACGTGCTGCGCGGCGCCGGAGATGCCGAACGCGATGTACAGCTCCGGGTTGACGGACACCCCGGTGGTGCCGATCTGCCGGTCGTAGCTCATCCAGCCCGCGTCGGTCACCACCCGGGTGGCGCCCGCGCTGGCCCCGAGCGCGGCTCCGACGTCGGCAAGCAGCCGCATCACCGCCGCGCCGTCCGCGCCGGGCGGCACCAGGCCGGCCCCGGCGCCCACGATCCGGCGGGCCTCGGCCAGGTCCACCACCGCGGGCTCGGGCTGCAGCACCTCGACGCTCTCGGCATCCTGGCCGGCCTCCGGCGTATCCAGGGACAGCGTGCTCACCTGCGCCGACTTCGACGGCTCGAGCGCGCCGCGGCGGCCGGGCCGCAGCGTGACCAGCACCGGCCCGTCCACCCCGACACGCACCGACAGCCGGTCGTCGAGCCTGGTCACCTCGACCTCGTCGGGCGCGCACCGGACGGCGCCCGCCAGCAGCGGCCGCCCGAGGATCACGGCCAGCCGCGGTGCGAGGTCGCGGCCGTCCGGCGACCCCGGCAGCAGGACCATGTCGACGCCCGCCAGGGCCGGCGCCAGCGTCCCGGCCAGCGCGGCCGGGGCCACCGAGGGCACCTCGGCCAGCCACACCCGGCTGGCCACGTCGAGCCCGTCCGCCGCCTTGCCGGTCCCCGATCCCGCGATCAGCACCGCGCCGCCCGCCTCGGCCGCCGTCTCGGCCGCGCCGGCCGGCAGCTGGCCGTCCCGGACCACCACGACGGCGAGGACCTTGACGTCGGCTGGCAGGGTCGTCATAGCGCCACCGCCGCCCGGTGTCCCTCGACCACGGCCGCGTGCGCCCGGCGCGGCGTCACGCAGTCGCCGACGCGGTGCAGCTCGAACGGCGCGTCCCGCAGCTCCTGCCACAGCTCGTCCTCGGGCGCCTGATGGACCGCGCACACCACCCAGTCGCAGTGCCGCTCGGCGGCCTGGCCGGTCGGATGGTGCAGCAGCGAGAGCGTTACCCCGCCACGATGCCCGTCCTGCCCGTCGGCTTCGGCCGCGCCTACCACCACCAGGTCGGTGGCCTGGCCGATGCCCTTGGCGTGCGCTCGCATGTTGAAGGTCTCCATATCGAGGGTGATGCCCAGATCCTGGCCCACGACCATGCCCGCGGTGATGATCTCCACCTCGCAGCCACGGTCGGCCAGCAGCTCGGCGACGCTGGTGGCCTGATGGAAGCCGAGGTCGTCGACCACGACCACCTGCCCGGCCGGCTCGGTGCGGCCTTCGAGCACGTCGCGGACGTCCACGACCCGCGGCAGCCCGCCGGCCCAGTAGGGCGGCTGCGGCCGCGCGCCGGTCGCCAGCACCACGGCGTCGGGTGCCTGGTCGAGCAGCCACCGCGCGGTGGCGGCCACGCCGGTCTTGATCTCCACCCCGTGGCGCTGGCACTCGGCCGCGAGGTTGCGCACCACGTCGAGGAACTCGGCGCGGGACGGCACGGACGCGGCCACCGCGACCTGCCCCCCGGTGCGCGGCTGCCGCTCGAGCAGCGTGACCTGATGGCCGCGCTGCGCCGCCGTGGCGGCCGCCTGCAGGCCGGCCGGCCCGCCGCCGACCACGATCACCCGCCGGCCGCGGCGGCGCGGCGCCGGGAGCGTGATGGCCTCCCGGCCGGTGCGCGGGTTCTCGATGCAGCCCAGCCACCGGTTCAGGCCCATCCGGCCGACGCATTCCTGGTTGCAGGACAGGCAGGTGCGGATCTCGGTGGCATGCCCCGACCGGGCCTTGGCCGCGAAATCGGGATCGGCAATCTGCCCGCGCACGACGCCGACCAGATCGCAGTGCCCATCCGCCAGCGCCCGCTCGGCCTGGACCGGGTCCTTGATCCGGCCCACCCCGATGACCGGCAGCCGGACCGCCCGCCGCATCGCGTTGGAGATGAACAGCGCGTAGCCGGGCGGGACGGTCATCGAGGCCTCGATCATGAACAGCGTCGCGGTGGCCACGCCGATCGAGGTGTTGATGTAGTCGACCTGGCCGGTGGCCTCGACCAGCTTGGCCACCTCGACCGCCTCGGTGAGCGTGCTCCCCTCCTCGATGAGCTCATCGCCGCAGATCCGTACACCGAGCGCATGGTCGGGCCCGATCGCCTCGCGCACCGCGTCGATGATTTCCAGCAGGATGCGGGCCCGGGCCGGCAGCGAGCCGCCGTACCCGTCGGTGCGGGTGTTCGTCGCGGGCGACAGGAACCCCCGCACGATGGAGGAGTGCGAGCATTGCAGCTCGATGCCATCGAAGCCGCCTTCGATGCAGTGCCCGGCGACCTGGCCGTAGCCGGCCACGATCTGCGCGATCTCGTGGCGTTCCACGGCCTTGGGAACCTCGCGGAACATCGGGTCAGGCACCGGGCTCGGCGCCCACACCGGCAGCCGGGAGAACATCGACGAGGCCTGGCCGCCGTTGTGGTTGAGCTGCGCGAAGATCGGCACGCCGTGATCGTGCGCCGCCGCGGTCATCTTCTGGTAGCCGGGGATGACCTCGCGGTGGAACCCGTGGATCAGCTTCTCGTACGGCCAGTCGGTGGGGTGAGTGGAGTGCTCCTCGGTGATGATCAGCCCGACGCCGCCCGCCGCGCGGGCCGCGTAGTAATCGGCGTGCTGCTGGGACGGCAGGCCGTCCTCGGCGTAGTTGGTCAGGTGCGCCGAGAACACGATCCGGTTGCGGACCACCACCGGGCCGATCCGCAGCGGGGAGAACAGGTACCGGTACCGGCTGGCCCCGCTCATCGGCCGCCGCCGATCACGGTCAGGGCGGGCAGCTCGGGCAGCCAGTCCGCGGCGGAGATCGACATCGCGGTCCGGCGGGCCTCGAGGACCGCCTCGAGCACCGTCCTCGGCGCCACGCAGTCACCGGCCCGCAGCGTGCCCGGCCGGTGCAGGTACAGGGCCTCGTCCGGGAGCCGGTGCCCGCAGTGCACGACGAACCCGCAGTCCGCCGTGCGCTGCTCGCCGGTCCACCGGTCCTCGAGCAGCACGTGGCCGGCGGCCACCTCGCGCAGCAGGCTGCGCAGCTCGCGTCGCACCCCCGCCCGCTGCAGCCGCGAGTTGGCCTCGGCGAGATCGCCGGTCAGGGCCAGCTGGGTGCCGGCGATCTGGTCCTGGGTGACGATCGATACCGGGCGCCCGGCCGCCGCGAGCAACTCGGCGACACCGACCCCCACCGGGCCGCCGACCGGATCGAACACCACGGCCCGGCCCTCGGGCAGCTCGCCGGGTCCGGGTCCGCCGGAGCTCGCCAGCGCGAGCAGGTCGGCCGCCTCCACCACGTGCGCGCCCGGCGCGATGCGGTACCGCCGCGGGCCGGGCACGGACCCGGTCGCCAGCACCACGCGCACGCCCCGGGCCACGGCGTCGTCCAGTTCGGCCGCGCTGACCTCGTGCCCAAGCGAGACCGTCACGTCCAGCCGGGCCAGCTCCCGGCGCCACCAGTCCACCGGGACGCCCAGCCGGTGCCGGCCACTGGCCGCGGCCGCCACCAGCAGCATCCCGCCCAGGGCGGGCCCGCGCTCGGCCAGCCGTACCCGGTGCCCGCGCCCGGCCAGCACCCTGGCCGCCTCCATCCCGGCCGGGCCGCCGCCCACCACCAGCACCGTGCTCGGGTTCTGGTCCCGGCCCGAGACATCGGCCTCGTTGAGCTCGTAGCCGCTGCGCGGCTCGATCACGCAGCTGATGACCGGGTTCCTGTTGTCGCGGACCATGCACGCCTGGTTGCACAGCAGGCACGGGCGGATCCGGTCCGGCCGGCCGGCCCGCAGCCGCGCCACCAGGTCAGGGTCGGCGATCTGGGCCCTGGTCATCTCCACCAGGTCGGCGGCCCCGCCGGCCAGCGCCCGCTGGGCCCGGGCCGGGTCCACCACGCTGCCCTGCAGGACCACCGGGATGGCCCCGCCCGCCGCGGCCCGGACCTGGCGGCACAGCTCGGTATTGAAGCCCGGCTCGGTGTGCAGGTCGGGCCGGGTAGCCGGAACCGAGTAGATCGACCCGCGCACGACCACGAGGTAGTCCACCAGCCCGGCCAGCCGGGCGGCGGACTCCGCGGCCAGCTCCGGGGTCACGCCCGCCCAGGGCGCCAGCTCGTCACAGCAGAGCCGCAGGCCGAGCACCCGGCCGGGGCCGAGCGCCCCGTCCCTGAGGGCGGCGCGCACCGAGCGGAGCACGCGTTCGGTCAGCAGCAGCCGGTCCTGGCCGTAGCGGTCGGCGCGCAGGTTGGTCAGCCCGGAGGCGAACTGGCGCAGCAGCGAGTACTGGCCGGCGTTGATCTCCACGCCGTCAAGCCCGGACCTGGCCGCCCGGGCGGCGGCGTCGGCGAATCCGTCGACCAGCGCGTCGATCTCCGTCTCGGCCATCTCCATGGGCAGCTCGCGGGATCCGGCATCCGGAACCCGTGACGGTGACCACAGCGGGCCCTGAGAGAACGCCGAGGAGCCCTGCATCCCGGCGTGACCGAGCCCGGCGAGTACCAGTGCCCCGTGCGGCGCGCAGGCCGTGACGGTGTCGGACCAGCCCGGCTCGCAGTCCGCGGCCAGCGGCGCCCGCTCGTAGGGCCAGTCCGACGGGTGCACGCTGGCGATCTCGGTCACGATGACGCCGCAGCCGCCGGCCGCCCGCCGCCGGTAGTAGGCGACGTGCCGCGCCGAGATCGCCCGGCGCCGGCCCAGGTTGGTCTCGTGCGGCCCGAACATCACCCGGCTGGCCGCACGCTGCGGCCCGAGGTCGATGGGCTCGGTGAGGGTCACGCTCACTGGTGCACCATCCTTATGTCGGCAGTCTAAAACCTTTCACCCCAACGGCTCTCGGTGCCCGCACTGCTCAACGTAGGAGGTTTCCCGCGCGCCGGTAACTCTCTGACCGGGCAGTGCCCCCTGGCCGATCGGGCAGGTGCCCAAGTGGCCGGCGGGCCGCGATCCTGGCAGCATGCACACCATCGAAACGCCGCATTTCGTTGTCCGGGATGGCCGGGTCCGGCCGCGCTTTCCCGGCGACCGGATCAGCAACGAGCTCGCCGGTCACATTGCCGCCGAACTCGGCCCGCTCGGGCTGGTGCCGGACGGCCCGGCGTTCGAGCGGCTGTTCGTCGAGGTGGTCCAGGCCAGCCATGCCGACCCGGCACAGGCCTGGACGGCCTTCTACGGCAACACGATGCGGGGGCTGCGCGGCCCGGATCGCGGCGAGAACGGCAGCGTCGCCACGTTCGCCCGCATCTACCGGCACGTCCTGGGGCTGATCAGGGGCACGACCGTGCTGGATGTCGGGTGCTGCTTCGGGTTCCTGGCGCTGCTGATCGCCGAACGGTCGCCGCGGCTGCGAGTGGTCGGCGCCGACCTCGCCCCGGCCGCCGCGGCGCTGGCCGGCCGCGTCGCCCGCGAGCAGGCCAGCCGGGCCCGTTTCGCCGCAGCCGACCTGCTTGCCCTGCCGGCCGCCGACGAGGCGGTGGACACGGTGCTGGCCGTGCACGTGCTCGAGCACCTCCCGGCCGCGGCGACCGGCCCGGCCCTCGCGCAGCTATGCCGGGTGGCCCGGCGCCGCGTGGTCGTCGCCGTGCCGCTGGAAGCCGCGCCGGACCCCGTCTTCGGCCACCTGCAGGCCTTCGACCTGAGCCGGCTGGCCAGGATCGCGGGCCAGGTCCAGGGCTGGTCGCGTGCCGTCTACTCGAGCGACGGCGGATGGCTGGTGCTCGACCGGCGCGAACGCCGCCTGCGGGTCCTGCCCGATCGGGTAGGGGACGGCTGTCCTAACTGACGGTTCTGGCCGGCCATGTGCCCGGTTTGCCGTCCGGTCTATTCCCCCGCGCGGCGCCGCGGCTTAATGTCCATGCTATCCGGCGAAGGATCACGTCATGGCGCCGAGCCCGTCCGGCCAGAGAGGCAGCAATGAAGGTAGAAGAACTTCTCAAGCCATTTCCCATCAAGGAGTTCCACCCGTTCCCGCGGGCCATGCTCGGACCTGGCGCCTGGGAGCTTCTCGGCCCCGAGGCCAAGAAGCTCGGATTTAACCGGGTGCTGGTGATGACATCGGGCCTGCGCGGCAGCGACACCGTGGAGAAAATCGTCGGCTCGCTCCGCTACCACGGGCTCGAGGTCGTGGTCTACGACAAGGTGGAGTCCAACCCCAAGGACTACAACGTCATGGACGCGGTCGCGCTGTACCAGGAGAACCAGTGCGACAGCTTCGTCTCGATCGGCGGCGGGTCCAGCCACGACGCGTGCAAGGGCGCCCGGATCTCGGTGGCGCACGACGGCCGCAACGTCAACGAGTTCGAGGGCTTCAACAAGAGCGAGAACCCCAAGAACCCGCCGCACATCGCGGTCTCCACGACGGCTGGCACCGGGTCCGAGACCTCCTGGGCCTACGTCATCACCGACACCACCACCGACCCGCAAAAGCCGCACAAGTACGTGGCGTTCGACGACGCGGCCGTGGCCACCCTCGCCGTCGACGACCCGACCCTGTACTACGACTGCCCGGTCGACTACACGGCGCAGTGCGGCTTCGACGTGCTCGCGCACGCCAGCGAGCCCTACGTGTCCCGGCTTAACTTCCCGCCGTCGCTGGGCACCGCGCTGTACGCGATCAAGCTCACCGCCGAGAACCTGCGCCAGGCGACGTGGAACCCGCAGGACCTGCCCGGCCGCGAGGGCATGATGTACGCCCAGTACATCGCGGCGCAGGCGTTCAACTCCGGCGGCCTGGGGATCATCCACTCCATCTCGCACGCGATCAGCGCCTTCTACGACACCCATCACGGGCTGAACAACGCGGTCGCGCTGCCCCGGGTGTGGGCGTTCAACATGCCGGTGGCGTACCAGCGCTTCGCCGACATCGCCCAGGTGATGGGCGTGGACACGCACGGCATGACCGACGTCCAGGCGGCCGAGGCCGCGCTCGCCGCGGCGATCCGGCTGCTGCGCGACGTAGGCGTGGCCGAGAAGTTCACCGACGTGACCCAGGAGACCTACTCCAAGAACCGGCTCGGCAAGGGCCCGACCAAGTTCTACGAGAACTCGCCGGTGATCCGCGGCGACGCCGAGGACGTCGACCGGATCACCAACCACGTCCTGGGCGACGCGTGCACCCCGGGTAACGCCAAGGAGTGCACGTTCGAGACCGTCCGCCCGGTCGTCGATCACTGCATGAACGGCGACCTGGATGACCTTCTCAGCTAGCCCCTGTGGTGAAAGCGGCCCGGTGCGCCCGCACCGGGCCGCTGCCTGGGCGCTCCCCGGAGGACGGATGCCGTATTTCGACACGGTCGACGACGTCACCGGCGCGCTGGCCGGCCACGGCTACATCGCCGACCGGCAGCTCGCCACGGCGGTGTTCGTCCAGACCCGGCTGGACAAGCCGCTGCTGGTGGAGGGCCCGGCCGGGGTCGGCAAGACCGAACTGGCCAAGGCCGTGGCCGCGGCCACCGGGCGGCGCCTGCTCCGGCTGCAGTGCTACGAGGGACAAGACGACACCAAGGCGCTGTACGAGTGGGACTACGGCAAGCAGCTGTTGTACACGCAGATCCTCCGGGAGAAGATCGGGCAGCTGCTCGAGGACACGCCCGACCTGCACACCGCGATCGAGCGGGTCGCGCAGCAGGAGAGCGCCTTCTTCTCCGAGCGCTTCCTGGCCCCGCGCCCGCTGCTCGAAGCCGTCCACTCGGCCGATCCCGTGGTGCTGCTGATCGACGAGGTCGACCGCGCGGACGAGGCGCTCGAGGCGGTCTTGCTCGAGATGCTGGCCGAGTACCAGGTATCGGTGCCGGAGATCGGCACGTTCGTGGCCCGCCAGCCCCCCTGCGTCATCCTCACCTCCAACAACACCCGCGACCTGTCCGCCGCGCTCAAGCGCCGCTGCCTGCACCTGTTCCTGGACTACCCGAGCGCCGAGCGCGAGCTCGAGATCCTCAGGAGCAAGGACACCGGCCTGCCCGACGCCGCCGCCGAACAGCTCATCCGGATCGTCCGCGGGCTGCGCGGACTCGACCTGCGCAAGGCGCCCAGCATCTCGGAGACCGTGGACTGGGCCCGCACCCTCGCGGTCCTCGGCGTAGCCGAGATCGCCCCGGCCGTCCTCGCCGACACCGTCTCGGTGGTGGTGAAGTACTCCCGCGACGTCCGGCGCGCGCTCGACGCGCTGCCGTCCCTGCTGGACCCGAACGCGGCCCTGGACCCGAAGGCCGACGCCGGCCCGGCCGGCCACGAACACGGGCATCACCACGAGCACGGTCGCGACCACGACCACGACCGCGGTCACGGACCGCGGGCCATCGGCGATCAGGACGCCGAGGCCAGGACCGAACGAGCGGCGAAAGACCAGCCCGGCCGCCACGACGAGCGCTACTACGGCGCGCCCACCCCGGCCTCCTCGGTCGGCTCCGGCGCCCGCGCGGTCCCCTCCGCCCAGGGCAGCCGCTCCTTCGCCCGCCGCCGCCCCCTGTAGGGACCCGGCGGTGGAGCGCAGCTTGCATAGGTTCGTGCGGCTGCTGCGGCTGCGCGGGGTCCGCGTGTCGGTGACCGAGGCGATGGACGCCATGCGCGCCGCGGCCCAGGACGGCGCCCTGGCCGACCGCGAGACCCTGCGCTGCGTGCTGCGCGTGGCGCTGGTCAAGGACCGCCGCGACGAAGAGCCGTTCGACGAGCTGTTCGACCGCTACTTCCGGCTCGAGCCGGTGGCCGGGGCGGACCGGCCCGGCCACCGGCACGGCCACGACGACCTGGCCGACGAGGGCACCGCGGAGTCGTTCACGGTCTCGCCGGAGCCGTCGACGACCCCGCAGCAGGGCCACTCGCACGGCAAGCCCGCCGACATCCGCGACTTCTTCCGTCCCGAGGACCTCGCCACCGCCTACAACCTGCACCAGGAGGCCGGCAAGATCGATCTGGCGTCGGTGACCGACGAGATCGTGCTGGCCAGGGAGCGCGGCCGGTCGGCCCTGTCCGGCCCGCGCATCCAGCTGGACACCTCCCGGCTGCACGGCGCGGGCCCGCCGGGCCGGCTGCAGGGCAGCCTGGGCACCCGGCTCGACGCCGGCCTGACCGTGGCCGAGGAGCAGGCCCTGCTGGACTGGCTCGAGGACCCGGACGCCGATTCCCCCGCCGATTCCCCCGCTGGCGCGCTCGCCGCCCTGGCCCGCGGGACCGGCGGCGACCTCGCCGGCCTCGCCGAGCTGCTCAAGCGTCACCTGGCCGCGCTCGCGGCCGCCGGCCGCCAGGCCATCGAGTCGCCGGAGCGCCCGGGTGTCAGGGCTCCCGTGATCGGCGAGGCCGAACGTTACCGGCTCGAGGAGACCCTGCGCCGCCTGGCCAGGACCATGCCGGGGGCGCTCACCCACCGGCGCGCGGTGGCCGGCCGGGGCCGCGTGGACCCGGGCCGCACCATGCGCTCCAACATGCGCTACGACGGGATCCCGTTCCGGCCGGTCACGGTGGCGCGCAAGGAGGACAAGCCGCGCCTCGTCGTCCTCGCCGACGTCAGCCTGTCGGTCCGGCGCACGGCCCGCTTCAGCCTGCACTTCGTGCACGGCCTGCAGCGGCTGTTCGGGCAGGTGCGCACGTTCGCGTTCGTGGCCGACACGGTGGAGGTCACCGACCTGTTCGCCGAGCACCAGGCCGAGCGCGCGCTGGCGCTGATCTTCGGCGGCGACGTGCTGGACATGGACGCCGACTCGGACTACGGCACCGCGTTCGGGCGGTTCCGCGAGGAGTTCCCCGGCGTGGTGACCAGGCGGAGCACCGTCCTCGTCCTCGGCGACGGCCGGGGCAATGGCCACGACCCCAACATGCTCGCCTTCGAGGAGATCGCCCGCCGCGCCAAGCAGCTCATCTGGCTGACGCCCGAGCGGCGGACCATGTGGCGGCTGGGTGGCTGCGACCTGCCGCGCTACGCGGAATTCTGCGACCGGGTGGACGTGGTGCGCGACCTGGACGGCCTGGACCGCGCGACCGACGACATCCTGGCCGGGCTGTCCGGGCGCTGATCACCGGGACCGGGGAAAGCCGCCGGGAGACGGCCGCGCGGGGAACGGCCGGCCCGCCGCAGACCGGCCGTTCCCGCGGTCCGGTCAGGTGATGACCGGACGTCCCAGCGGCAGGGGCCGCCCGCCGGTGATCAGCGCCAGGCTGAGCGTCACCGATCCCACCACGAAGGTGGGCACGCCCACGATGGCCGGGTCACCCGTCAGCGGCCCGATGGTGGCCTGCGCGGCCGCCGGCGCCTCGACATCCTGGGCGACATCCTGGGCGACACCCTCGGGTGGCCCGTGCGATTCGGTAGCCGTCATGTGTCCTCCTCGATTCAGACGGTTCCGCCGTTGGCCGGACCGGCGCTCTCGCGCAGCTGAGCCAGCACCGACGGGTCGCGCAGGGTGGTGACGTCGCCAGGTTCGTGCCCCTCCGCGACGTCGCGCAGCAGCCTGCGCATGATCTTCCCGGACCTGGTCTTGGGCAGGTCGTCGGCCCAGATGATCCGGCCCGGCCGGGCCAGCTTGCCGATCTGGGCGCCGACGTGCTCGCGCAGCCCGGCCTCGAGGCCCGGCTCGGGCACCACGCCGGAGCTCAGGGTGACGTAGGCCACCACCGACTGGCCGGTCAGGTCGTCGGCAACGGCGATGACCGCGGCCTCCGCGACCTGCGGGTGGGAGACGAGAGCCGACTCGATCTCGGCGGTGGACAGCCGGTGGCCGGACACGTCGATGTCGTCGACCCGCCCGGTGATCCAGAAGTAGCCGTCTTCGTCGCGGCGCGCGCCGTCGCCGGCGAAGTAGGTGCCGGGCCCGAACCTCCCGAAGTAGGTCTGCACGTACCGGTCGGGGTCGTTGTACAGGGTGCGGAGCATGCTCGGCCACGGCCGGGTCAGCGCCAGGTAGCCGTTGCCCCGGTCGATCTCCGTGCCGGACTCCTCGACCAGGGCGGCCGACACCCCGGGCAGCGGCAGCCCGGCCGACCCGGGCTTGGCCGCGATGAGGCCGGGCAGCGTGGTGATCATGATGGCGCCGGTCTCGGTCTGCCACCAGGTGTGCACGATGGGGCAGCGCTCGCCGCCGATGACCACGTGGTACCACAGCCAGGCCCTCGGGTTGATCGGCTCGCCGACGGTGCCGAGCAGCCGCAGCGACGACAGGTCGCGCTTGGCCGGGTATTCCTCGCCCCATTTCATGCACGCCCGGATGGCGGTCGGCGCGGTGTAGAAGACCGTGACGCGGTACCGCTCGACGATCTCCCACCAGATGTCCTTGTCCGGGTAGTCGGGGGCGCCCTCGAACATCACCGACGTGCAGCCGTTGGCCAACGGGCCGTACACGATGTAGGAGTGGCCGGTGATCCAGCCCACGTCGGCCGTGCACCAGAAGACGTCGTGCTCGGCGTCCAGGTCGAAGACCATGGCGGTGGTGGTGGTGACGCCGGTGAGGTATCCGCCGGTGGTGTGCAGGATCCCCTTGGGCTTGGCCGTGGAGCCGGAGGAGTAGAGCAGGAACAGCGGGTGCTCGGCCTCCATCGGCTCGGCCGGGCAGACCGGATCGGCGGTGGCGACGAGGTCGTCGAACCACACGTCCCGCCCGGGCCGCATGGTGCACTCGGCGCCCGTGGACCTGACCACCACGACCGTCTCCAGGTCGGGCAGGTCCCCGATGAGCTTGTCGACCTCCTGCTTGACCGGGAGGGATTTGCCCTTCCGGCGCGCGCCGTCCGCGAGGATCAGCGCCTTGGCCCGGGAGACCTCGAGCCGTTCGCGTACCGCCGTCGGGGCGAAGCCGCCGAAGACCACGGTGTGCGGCGCGCCGATCCGGGCGCAGGCCAGCATGGCCACCACCACCTCGGGGATCATCGGCAGGTAGATGCCGACGACGTCGCCCTTCCTGACCCCCTGGGCCCTGAGCGCGTTGGCCAGCCGCTGCACGTCCTCCAGGAGGCCGGCATAGCTGAGGTCGCGTTCCTCGCCCTCCTCGCCCCGCCAGTGGAACGCGACCCGGTCCCCGTGGCCGGCCAGCACGTGCCGGTCCAGGCAGTTGTAGGCGGCGTTGATGGTCCCGTCGGCGAACCAGGTGTAAAACGGCGGGTTGCTGTCGTCGAGCACCGAGGAGAAGGGCTTGTTCCACAGCAGCCGCTCCCGGGCCTGCGCCGCCCACCAGGCCGTGGGGTCGGCCGCCGCCTGCTGGTCTACGGCGGGATCGGTCACCTGGGCCCGCGCGGCGAAGCCGGACGGCGGCGGGAACTTCTCGGCCGGCAGCAAGTTCTCCAGGCGGTCGCCGAGCGGTGATCGTTGGTCCGTCATGTGCGCTCCTCCTGAGGATCTGTATTCCAGCCTCGCGAAGGAACCCCGCGGGCGGCACTGTCCGCAGGTCGCGAACACCACCGACATCCGGCCAGTCTTCACCTAGCCATTTGGCCGGGCCGGGTCAGATCAGCCCCAGCTTGCTGGCCGCGTACACCGCCTCCGCGCGGCGCCGCACGCCCAGCTTCTGCATGACGTTGCCGACGTGGAACTTCACCGTCGCCGCCGAGATGTACAGCCGCTGCCCGATGGCCACGTTGCTCAGCCCGCGGGCGAGCAGGCACAGGATCTCCCGCTCCCGCGGGGTTATGTCGGACGCGGCGACCCCGGTGCGCTGGCTGCCGTGCATCCAGCTGACCACGACCCCGGTGCTGCGCGGATCGAAGGCGCTCTCGCCCCGGTGCACGGCCCTGATCGCCCGGATGAGCTCGGTCAGGTCCACGTCCTTCAGCACGAAGCCCTTCGCGCCCTGCTTGATGGAATCCAGGATCAGCCACTCCTCGGCCGAACCGGTCAGCACGAGGACCCGCGCGTCCGGGTAGCGCTGGGTGATAGTGGCGCACAGCGGGAGGCCGTCGCATTCGCTGCCCGGGCTCAGCTTCAGGTCGAGTAGGACCACCCGGGGATGCGTCTGGTCGACCATCGCGGTCGCCTGCCTGGCGTTGGCCGCCTCGCCGACCACCCGCAGGTCGGGTTCCCTGTCCAGGATGGCCCGCAGGCCCTGCCGGACGATCGCGTGATCGTCGATGATGCCCACCCGGATCTCATCCATCACGGCCTCCTTGCCGGTAGTCGTCGGCCGGCCCGGGCAGCGAGACCTGGATCGCGATCCCGCCCAGGTCGGACCGGTCGGCCCGCAGCGTCCAGCCCATCTCGTCCGCTCGCGCGGCGATGTCGGCCAGGCCCAGGTGGTAGCCGCCGGTGCCGGGGACCGAGCCCCTGATGATCTTCCTCACCGTCTTCGGGTTCCCGTGCCCGTCGTCCGCAACGCTCAGCGTGATCGCCTCGCTGCCGTAGTTCAGCCGGATGACCGCGCGGCGCGCCCGCCCGTGGATGGCCGCGTTGAAGACGCACTCGCCGGCCATCTGGAACAGCGACTGGCGGACCGTCGCCGGCAGCGGTACCCGCGGGCCTGTCACCTCCAGGCTCACGTCGAGTTCGGGTGCGAGATGCCGGGCCGCCAGGCCTCGCAGCAGGTCGGGCAGATCCTGGTCGGGGGCGGTCGTCCCGTCCCGCAGGCCCTGCAGCGTGGACCGCAGCCGCCGCACCGCGGTCGTGGTGAGCTGCCTGGCGTGTTCCAGCCGCACGTACGCGGGCGATCCCGCGGGCGTGTCCGCCAGGCACAAGTCGATGGCCAGCCCGGCCGCCAGGATCTCCTGGACCGCTCCGTCGTGCAGTTCCCTGGCCAGCCGGTGCCGCTCGCGCTCGGCGAACATCTGCGCCAGGCCCGCCCGGCTGCCCCGGACGACCCGGCCCGGGACGGATGGCTGGGACCGCAACGAGCGGATCAGCCCTGAGACGGCGGTCTGCGTCATGTCGCCCCTCCTCGATGAGAGGGGCTCATCGTAGGCTGGCTAAGGTTGGCGGCCGGTAGGTTCGCGGTCGCGGCCGCTATCGAGAAGATCCAGGTCATGTGGTGTCAGCTCCAGGTACCTCTGCACCGCGGCCGGATGCGGGTCGGACAGCAGGGCGTTACGCAGGGCCACGGTGCGGGCGGACGGATCGCAGACCGCCACGACGAGCTCACCGTCGTCGGCCGCCGCCTGCAGCTGCCCTTCGAGATGGCGGGCGGCGCCGCTGAGCGGGCTCGTTTCGCAGGCGAGCCGGGTCTCGTCGGTGTCCGCCAGCGGTGCCTCGCTCACCTCGGGCATGATGTGCGCGGCCGAGCGCTCCCAGCTCGCCACGATCTCGGTTGGCACGTCCGCCCGGGCGGCGTTCGTCCGCCGCCGGTCGCAGATCGCCGGAACGTGCTTGTCCCACGCCTGGGTGAGAAGAGCGCGTCGCCGGTGCAACTGCGCGCGAGTGTGCATGCTCAACCTCAGGAGGACGGGGAAGGTGGCGCTGGGTCGTCCGGCATTCGGACATTATTGACCGGGAGCCGCGCGCGGGCAAAGGCCGAAAGTCCCCCCGGGTGCCGCGGACCACGGTCCCCGGTGCCGAGCGGCCAGTGTTCACTGCGATACTGCAACTTCCGGCCGGGCGGGCCCGGACCCGCCGGGACGGGCGGTCAGCTGGTCGCGGCGGCCACGGTCCACGCGTCCTCGGCGGCACTGGTCTTCACCGCAACCGCCGCGGCCAGCGCCAGGGTGGCGTGCACCTGGGCCGCGGCCATGGCCTCGGGGAAGGCGGCCTCCCGGACCTGGCCGTCCTGGATAAGGGTCAGCTCGGTCATGATGCGCTCCGCCTCGCGGTAGTGCTGCGGGCCGTCCATTGCGATGCTCCGATCGTCCTGGTGTCCTGTCCACGCAATGACCTCGTACCGCTCCCACCCCTGCCACCCCGCCGGGCGGCCGGCCGGCGCCGGAGCGTGACACCCGGTCCGTTCGGCCCGAAGATCTTCCAGCCGAACGGACCACGGTGCCTGCCCCGCCTCCGCCTCGTGCCCGGCACCCGGGGCGCCGGACGCGAGGCATAGTGGTGTCATGACGATGAGCAGGCAGTGGGCGGTCGACACGCTGCGCCGCATGGGTTACCTGCGGGAAGCCGACGACGCGGCGCGGGAACTGCCCGATCCTGTTGAGATCGAGCAGCTCCACGAGTTCGGCGACAGGCACGGCATCTCCCGCGACGAGATGGTCAGCCGGATGGGCGGCAGCCCTTGAACCGGCACGCGCCGTCGGGAGCGCGGCCGGGCGGCGGCCTCGCCGTGGCCGCCGCCCTGGCCTGATCCCCGCGCCGCTAGCTTTCCGCCGTGCCGTAGCGCAGATCGGGGGTGGTGGCGGCGATCTCCATCAGCCGGTTGTACTTGGCCACGCGTTCGCCGCGGGCCGGGGCGCCGGTCTTGAGGCGGCCGCAGCCGGTGCCGACGGCCAGGTCGGCGATGAAGTGGTCCTCGGTTTCGCCGGACCGGTGGGAGACGAACTGCCGGTAGCCGGCCTGCCGGCAGATCGCCATGGCCTGCAGCGTCTCGGTGACGGTGCCGATCTGGTTGAGCTTGATCAGCGCGGAGTTGCCGATGCCGCGGGCGATGGCCCGGGTGATGATGGCCGGGTTGGTGCAGAAGTTATCGTCGCCGACCAGTTCGGTGGTGCCGCCGAGGCGGGCGGTCAGCGCGATCCAGCCGTCGTCGTCGTCCTCGCCGAGGCCGTCCTCGATCGAGTGCACCGGGAACTGGCTGGTGATGGCGGCGTAGCGGTCGATCATGCCGCCGCTGGACAGCAGGTCGCCGCTGACCTTGTAGCGGCCGTCGGGCTGGCGGAACTCCGAGGCGGCCGGGTCCAGCGCGATGGAGACGCCGTCCGCGCCGGCCTTGTAGCCGGCCTCGGAGATGGCCTGGACCAGCAGCCGCAGCACCTCTTCGGGCTCGGTGACCTCCGGGGCGAAGCCGCCCTCGTCGCCCAGCCCGGTGGACAGCTTGCGGCCGGACAGCTCGCGGCGCAGCGCGGAGTAGACCTCGGCGCCGGCCCGGACCGCCTCGGCGATCGACGGGGCGCCGACCGGGGCGACCATGAACTCCTGGAAGTCCAGCGGGTTGGCGGCGTGCGCGCCGCCGTTGAGCACGTTGAAGTGCGGCACCGGCAGCGACGGGGTGACGCCGTCCGGGGTCAGCCACCGCCACAGCGGCACCCCGGCCGAGCCGGCCAGCGCCCGGGCCAGCGCCATCGAGGTGCCCACGGTGGCGTTGGCGCCGAGCCGGCTCTTGTTCGCGGTGCCGTCCAGGTCGATCATGGCCTGGTCCGCCTCGGCCAGCGAGGCCCAGGACCGGCCGCGCAGGAGCCCGGCGATCTCGGTGCCGACGGCGCCGGCCGCGCCGAGGACGCCCTTGCCCTCATACCGGGCCGGGTCGCCGTCCCGGCGCTCCACCGCTTCCCGCGACCCGGTCGAGGCGCCGGACGGCACCCCGGCGCGGGCCGTCGTGCCATCGCCCAGCCGCACGGTGACCGCGAGCGTGGGCCGTCCGCGCGAGTCCAGGATCTCCAGTGCCGACAAATCGGCCACGTCGAACGCTGCCATCATGTGCTCCTGTCCCAGGGCGCCTGCCTCGCTGCCCCTGTGCGTCATCGATCGATGCTGATCCGGATCATGTCGCTGTCCGGTGTGCTGATCCGGATCATGTCGCTGTCCGGTGTGCTGACAGCAGGGGTTCAGGGCCCTGGATACGGGAGAAGCCCGGTGCGAGGCGAGAGCTTCGCGACCTGCCGGGTCGATACCGGCCATACCCGGCATGCCGCCTCCCAGAAGCCGTGATCCTGAGAGGCCATCAGCCGGGTCGGCGGTTCTGGAACCCGAGGGTTCCCGCCGGAGCCTCATCCGGCTAGTCCAGCTTAGCGCGAGCATCACCGCCCGGGCCTCTTTCCCGGGCCGGCCGGGTAACGGCTCGACCACGCCGGTCTGCAACGCCTCCGCCACCCCGGACGCGCTAAAATATTCGTGGCGATGAAGCCCGCCTCGACTGCCGCGGTGGCTGATGGCTTCTATCAGGCGAGAGACCGGTAGAAGCAGGTGGGGTATGTCAGTTCACCCGATACGGTCCGTGCCGCTCGACGATACCGCGGATGCTGACCAGCGGGACCAGGCATCGTTCCGCACTGACCTTGATCCCGGCCAGGTCGCGGCGTGGACGTCACTGGACCGGGACGGCGACTGCCAGCCGCATTCCGCAGCGGCAGTCGGCGGGCACCGTGCCAGCGATCACTACACGGGGACACGGCAGTTCGGAACCGGCAGGAAGGCACGCGTCGCGGCAATGCGCACGGCCGGCCAGCTGAGAGACCGCGGCATCGCGGCGGCGGCGCTGTTCAAGCCCTCAATGGGTGGATGGATCGTGCAGATCCACCCCGGCGGCATCCGCCAACGACCGTGACTGCAGGTGGGACGGCATGACGGCGCCGGTATCACGACCTGCTAAGCAGTCGGCGCGCCCCGGCCGCTTGTGGTGGCTGCCGGCAGGCGGATACGGGAACGGCCTGGACGATGCCGCGTGGGCACCGGTCCTGGAGGTCAGCGAGCATGTCGTGCCGGATGTGCTCCGTGCGCTCGCGAACGCCGGGGTGCCCGGGTACGCGGCCCCCGCGCACCCGCCGGGTTATCGGCTGCGGGACCGGTCACGGCAGCCGGAGGCCTATCGGCTGTGGGTCGGTGCCAGCGCCCATGGCCGGGCGGAGGAGGTGCTCGTGGCCGTGATGCCCCGCCTAGTGCGGGAGGCGGCCCGGCGCGCAGACAGCGCATGGCGGTGACCGCGGCGACCGGGCCCCGGCGGGTCCGCGCGGCGATCGTGGCGTTTGCTGCGCCCGTGGTCGTAGCGGCCGCCGCCGACCGCGGTTGGCTGGCCGACCTGGACCGCGCGGGTTTCCGGGCCGTCCTGGCGCGCCGCTGCCCAGCGGGAACAACAGTCGCGCGGGCGGTAAGCGCGCTGGCCGAGCCGGGAGTGGTTTACCCTCTCCTCGCCGCCGCTGGTGCCGCGCGCCGCGACGGCTGGCGCGGCGCGTGCGTGCCGTGCCTGGTCGTGGCCAGCGGGGCAGCAGCCAGGCGCCGCCTGTCGCGGGTGATCGCCAGGCAGCGGCCTCCGGCAGAGACCTGGCTCAGCGAGCCGGAGGGCTTCAGCCTGCCGTCAAAGCACACCACCCTCGCCGCGCTGGCCGCGGGGGCGTGCGTGCGCGCCCTCGGCGCCTGCGGCGCCGCGCGGGCAGTGCCGGCCCTGGCCGCCGCCGCGGTCGGCGCCAGCCGCGTCTACCTGGGCGTGCACTGGCCCGCAGACGTGATCGCGGGCTGGCTGTTTGCCGAGGGATGGCAGCGCCTTTCCGCCGCTGACTGACCACGGACCTGGCTGACTAGGAAGGAAACGCCTACGAGCCAGCGGGCGACCAAGGCAGCGTTGGGCTTCCGGCTGTGAAGGCGCTGACAATGCGGCAGCCGTGGGCCTGGGCCACCGTCTACGGTGGCAAGGACGTCGAGAACCGGCGGTGGAGAACCGCGTACCGGGGCCCGCTGCTGATTCACGCCGCCAAGGACGCCGACCCCGATCCTGAGGCTTCTGCCCGGCTGCTATGGACGATGGCTGATCCCGAAGCCTTCGGGCGGCCGCGAGCGGCATGGCAGGCACGGGAAGCGATCATCGGCGTTGCCTGTCTGGCGGACATCCTGACCGACTCTCCCAGCCCGTGGGCGACCGCGCGGTGGTATCACTGGGTATTCGAGTTTCCCGCGCCCGTTGACCCTCCCATTCCTTGCCGGGGACGCCCGGGCCTGTGGGTGCCGCCCGCAGCCGTGGCGGAGAGGCTGAGCGGGGTCGTCTGATCGGCTTCGCCACGGGTGGATGCGCGGGTAGCAGGAAGCCATCAGCGGCCGCGATCGCACGAACGGACGGCGGCACAGACCAGCTGAGGAAGCCGATGGCCATCACCACTGCTGGAGTGGGCTGTCGGCGAGCCCCATCGCCGTACCCCCATTATACTGCAGTCCACCTGGCTCAACACCGGGCAGCTGATGGTCACAGAACCCGTACGTCCAGTCGTGCCCCGGTCGGTGGCCGTGATCGGCCCGCAGAAGCACAGCCAGGCGATTTACCTCGGGGCACCCGCCGCTCGCCGCTATGGGCTTGCGCACTAGCCTCAGCCTTATGGTTCGCCTGCTCGATGCTCATAGTGGCTCGTACGCCGAGGTCAGGCCGGCCCGCCCCGGCCTGCTGCGGGTGTGCGTGCACGTGCCGGGAACCGCCGGGATGATGGATATTACCTGGCTGCGTGTGCCCTTGGTCGCTGACCTGCTGTTCCGGACGGCCGAATTGCGTGACATGCAGGTGCTCACCGTCCTGGCGTTCGCCGGGCAGCCTGCTGCGCAGCTGGAAACGTTCGAGCGCGCTGCCGATGCGCTCGGCATCCACCCGGCTGCCGCGCGTACTAGCTTGCCCGAGGCCCACGCATCGCCGGGCGGCCCGATCGACGTCCACCTGATCAGCCAGGGCGCCGACATGGACGGTGGCCACGGCGCGCTGGTCACACGCGTGGGCGCCGCGCAGTTCCGGCGGGCGGGCGATCACCATGCGGCGGGGGACGTGCTGGCCGGGCCCAGAGACCCGCTCGCGGTCCGGCTTGCGCTCATGTCCGTCTCCTATCATCAGCCGGCCGATCTCACCGAGGACGTGCTGGCCAGTGCGGATGAGACGGTCGCGCACTGGCGGCGTCAGGTGGCTCACTGGGCGGAGTCGCCGTCCAGGCCGATGCCGGCGCGGATCTCAGAGGCGGCAGGTACCGCCTTCGGCGATCTCGATACAGTGTCAGCGCTTGGCTTGCTGCGCGACCTGATCCTCGACGCCGAAGTGCAGGCGGGCGCCAAGTTTGAGACCTTCGTCTATGCCGACCGCATCCTTGGCCTGGACCTGCCCCGTGATATCGGCAGGACAAGTCGCTGACCAAGGCAGCCCTGCTGAGCGCGATCGCATCACGCGCCGGGCTTGCCACGGCCTAGACGGCGGCGACGCCGCCTTCGCCGCCGATTTGGCCGCCTGCCTGGCATCCCGGGCACCCCGGACCTGGCCACGTCGGCGGTCGCGCACGCGCGGCGGATCGCCCGGTCCCTGCTGGATGGGGTGGCGCTGAGCCGCCGCGCGGCGCACGGCGGGTGACCGTTGGGGCGCGGGCGGGCCGTGGGGTTCGGGCCGCCCGCGCGGTTCCGCTGGCAGTGGCCTACTTGACCGGGGGAGGGCCGAACGGGAGAATCTTGCGGCCGAAGGTCGACTCGATGACGTTCCCGATACCCGGTTCAGGCCAGCGCGGTAACCACGGCGATGACCGCGATCAGGGCGATGAGCATGTAGAGCAGGTAAGCGTCGAGCCGGCCGGACTGCAGGCGCTTGGCCGCGGCCACGACGGCCATGAAGGACCGCAGCGCGGGACGGTACAGGTAGGTCTCCACCACCTCCATCACGTCCGAGGCGTACCTGAGGTGCGCGGCCTGCTCCTGCACGGCCGCGTCGCCCCGGTCTGGGGGCCCGGATCCCTCGTCGCGGTCGCTGTCCTCCAGCATGATCTCCTGCACCTCGGAGTGGGTGTGCAGGACGCCGGCCAGTACCCGGCGGGTGGGGTTGGCGTAGCCGAACGCAGTGTAGGAGTCGAGGCCGTCGACCCCGATCGTGGCCGACCGCCAGGGCGGGACCCGGCGGACCCGCAGCAGCCGCTGGCCGGACACGGCCCAGGCGAACAGCATGGTCAGCAGCAGCATCAGTGGCATCTCGACCCACAGCCAGGACGGCGACAAGATGGAGAACCCGGCGAACACCGGCTGCAGGACCCACGGGGACTTCAGTGCGCCCATGACCAGCCCGGCGGGCACCACCGGCGACAGGCCAGCGGCGATGACCCGGATCTCCAGCGGGGTCACCGCGGAGATGGCCAGGCAGCACACGGCGAGCACGCCCACGGCGGCCCGGCCGGCCCAGCCGTACGTGAGCGGCGCGCCGCGGACCGGCTCCGGGCCGTTGCGCTTCACGACCAGGCCGACCAGGCGGACGAAGGTGACGCCGGCGAAGCCGACGGTCAGCGCGACCGCGGCGCCGGCCACGGCCAGCGGGAGCCGGTAGCCCAGGCCGGCCACCCGGAACTGCTGCATCAGCGACTCGAGCAGGAACCACTCGGACACGAAGCCGACCGTGGGCGGCAGCCCGGCCAGCGTCACCGAGCCCACGACCAGGCCGAAACCGCTCCATGGGGTCCGCCGGGCCCGCGCCCGCAGCAGCTCCAGGTCGTCCCCGCCAGCCCCCGCCTCGAGCCCGGCAGCCGAGGTGAACAGCAGCGACTTGGCCACGGTGTGCGCGACCATCTGCAAGGTCGCGGCCAGCAGGCCGGTCGCCACCAGTAGGCGGTTGCCGACGGCGGTGCCGGTCAGCGCGACGCCGAAGCCCGTCACGATCAGGCCGGTATTCTCGATGCTGGAGTAGGCGATCACCCGGGACAGCCGGTTCTGCACGGCGGCGTGCGCGATGCCCAGCAGGGCGGTGACCGCGCCGAGTAGCAGCACCGCGCCGACCAGCCAGCCCGGGGCACTTCCGAGCAGCGCTAGGGTGCGCCACATGCCGTAGAAAGCGACGTTGACGCAGACCCCGGCCATGATCGCGCGGGCCGGGCCGGGCGCGGCCGCATACCCGCGGGGCATCCAGATCTGGAACGGCACCAGGCCGGCCTTGACTGCGAACGCGGTCAGCAGCAGCACCTCGGCGGTGGTCCGGGCCGCGCCTGCGGGCACGTGCGCGAACGAGGCCAGCAGGATCGAGTGCGACTGGGCCGCAAGCAGCAGCAGCCCGAACAGCAGCGCGGCCCCGCTGACCTTGCCGAATGCGAATGTGATCTGGGCCGCGCCGGCCCGGTCCCTGCGGTGCCGTCCGGCCCCGGCCAGCAGGTAGAACGCGACCGTCAGCGTCTCCCAGCCGAACAGCGCGGTGAATGCGTCCTGCGCGGTCACGATCACCGCGACCGCGCCGAGGGCCAGCGCGTAGCTCGCGCCGAGCCGGCCCGGACGGGGCCCTTGCCGCCGGGCCCAGCTGGCGAAGGCCACCGAGACGGGCAGTGCCGCGCCGAATGCCATGACGAGGAACAGCCCGGACAGCGGGTCTGCGGCCAGCCCGGCGGTCGGCTGGCCCGGGATGGGCTCGCCGAGCCAGCCGCTGATGCCCAGCGTGACCAGCCGGCCGGTCAGCGCGAACCCGCCGGTGACGGCCAGGCAGCCCGAACCGGCGGCGCCGAGCAGGTAGAGGGGGCCGGTCCGGATGAGGTTGCCGCCGATGAAGTCCGCGGCCGCGGCCAGCGCCAGCAGGATCAGGCCCGCGCCGAATACCCAGTTCACCGTGACCGCCTCCGGTCGGGTGCCAGGTAGCCGACCGCGATCAGCAGGGCGTTGAGGATGCCGAACGGGCTGGGCGGGGAGCCCGGTAGCCAGATGTCGACCGGCACCGTGGCGGCGACGCCCCCGGTGACGACCTCGCTCTCGCGCAGCAGCCCGCCGCTGGCCGCGTCGGTGCCCACCGCGATGACGATCTTCGGCTCTGGCATGCCGTCATAGGTGGTGCGCAGCGGGCCGGCCATGCCGGCCGCGCCGGCGCCGGTGACCAGCAGCACGTCGGCGTGCCGCGGGCTGGCGGTGAGGAACACGCCCAGCCGGTGGATGTCGTAGACCGGGCCGAGCAGCGCCTGGATCTCCCATTCCTCGCTGCCGTCGGACCCGGCGTCCACGTGCCGGACGTGCACGCTGCGGCGCAGCGCGGCGGTCCGCTTCCGCAGCCGGACCCGGGCCGCCTGAACCGCCTCGTCGGTCTCGGGCGGTTCGGGGATGACCAGCTGCTCCCGGGTCAGCGCGACGGCGCCGGTGGCACCCTGGGACCAGGCGAAGACGCCAGGACGCTCGGCCACGCACCGGCCGCACAGGATGCACCGGCCCTGGTCGACGCGCACGGTGCCGCCGGTGACCGCGATGGCGCCGGTGGGGCAGAGGTCCGCAAGGTCAGCGGGCCTGCCGGGACCGGGGACGTCGAGGGGACGGGCGGGCCCGCGCCAGGCGTCCGCGTAGGGGTCGGGCTTAGCGGGCCAGCGGGTGGTGACCACGCCGTCGCGCAGGCCTCTGAGTACCCAGATGCTCACAGGGCCACCCCCGCGACGGACAGTCCGAAGCTGGCCTCGATGAACGGGAAGTCGGTCAGGATGTCGCCGCAGAACACCTCGTGCATCAGCACCAGGTTGTGGAACGACGCCGACCTCGGATGGCAGCGGGCGATCCGGCCGCCGGCCAGGCTCACGTCGTAGAGCACCTCGCCTTGCGGCGCCTCGGCCCAGCCCAGCGCCCGCCCCGCGGAGGGCTCACAGCCGGCACGGAGCTGATCGCCAGTCCGTTCGGCCAATTCGGCGGCGGCCGACCGGAGCAGGCTGAACGACTGGTCCGCCTCCTCCCACCTGACCCGCAGCCGGGCCATCGCGTCGCCAGCCGTGTGTGCTCGCGAGGGCGGTACGGCCAGCGTGCAGTAGCCGTCGTAGGGGCGGGCCAGGCGGTGGTCGTCGGCGAAGCCGGCCGCCTTGCCGATCGGGCCGAGGGCCCCGTGCGTGCGGGCACGGGCCGGGGTCAGCGGCCCGGTACCGCGCAGCCGGTCCAGGAACGAGGAGGTGGCCATCAGTGCGGCCGCCTCGGCGGTGACCTGCCTGCTCAGCTTGTCCAGCTCGGCGCGCAGCTCGGCGGGCGCCAGCCGCGGCAGCGCGCTGACCCCGCCGGGCACCACCACGCCGCGGCCGAACCGGCTGCCGCACATCCGGCTGACCAGCCGCATGACCCGCTCCTTGTGCAGGGCCAGCCGGGCCGTGGCCACGGCGAGGCCGGCCGCGTCGGCCAGCCGCATCGCCACGTCCAGGTGATTGGCGACCCGCTCCAGTTCGGCGTGCAGCACCCGGACCAGGCCCGCGGCCGGGGGCGGGGCGCACCCGGCCATCCGCTCGACCGCGTGGCAGAAGGCGAGGGCGTGGGCGACCGAGGCGATGCCCTCGGCGCGTTCGGCCAGCAGGACGGCGTCGGCCGCCCGCATCCCGGCGAATCGCCGCTCGACACCGCGGTGCTTGTAGAACACCCGCATGTTCAGGTGCGGGATGGCCTCGCCCGGCGTCTCCACCAGGTACTCGATGGATTCCATCACGCCGGAGCGGACCGGGCCGTGCGGGATCGTGAACAGCCCGTAGCCTTCCACGTGGCGGGGCAGCGGGTCGCCCGGGCGGATCAGCGGCGCGAGCCGGGGATGGCCCTCCGCCACCAGGCCGAACTGGTCGTGGATCACGCGTTCGTACCAGAACGCGGCACCAAGCCGAGGGGTGAGTGCGGGGTAGCTGGTCGCGCCGGGCGGCAGCGTCACCTCCAGTGTCTCGATGTCGCCCGTCGTGGCAAGATGCGCGGACAGCGTCACCAGGTCGTGACCGAGGGCCTGGTCGGCGGGTTTCGCGGCGAACAGGCCGGCGAACCGGTCGCCCGCGGCGACCCGGGACTCCAGCTCCTTCCACATGGCCAGGACGTCTGGCTGGGTCATCGTCATCGCGCCACTCCCAGCTCGGTCACGGCCCTCGAGATCACGCTGGTGAGCTCGCCCGGCGGGTGCAGGCCCAGGATGAACAGGACCACGATGCCGGCCACCGCCGGGACCACCATCCAGGCGCTGGGCTCGCCGCGCTCGATGGCGGCCGCGGCGGACAGCGACCGCGGGGCCGGGGTGAACAGGACCCGGGTTGACGCCCCGGTCAGGCCGAAGAAGACCACGGTCACTCCCGCGACCAGCACCGCCGCCACGGCGTAGTGACCCGCGGCCAGGCCGCCGTACACGATCTGGAACTCGCTGCGGAAGATCCCCGACGGCGGCATCGCGGACAGCGCGAAGATGGCCAGCAGGAACAACGGGCCGCTCCACGGCAGCAGGCGGAGGCCGCCGCGCAGGGTGGCGATCTGCTTGGTGCCGTACTTGACCACGAACACGCCCGCGCCCATGAACGCGTTCCCCTTGGCGGCGGCGTGCGCCAGCACGTGCAGCATGACGCCGGCCAGCGCCACCGGCGCGCCGAAGCTCACCCCGATGGCCAGGATGCCCATGTGCTCGATGCTGGAATAGGCGAGCAGCCGCTTGATGTCCCGCTGGCCGAACACGTACAGCGAGGCCAGCAGCAGCGAGGCTATCCCGAAGGCCAGCAGCGCGTCGCGCGGGAAGCTGCTGCCCAGCGCGGCGGCGGTGAACTGGTAGAACCGCAGGATCGCGTAGAAGCTGACCGCGAGCAGCGACCCGGACAGCATCGCGGAGACGGGGGTGGGGGCCTCGGAGTGCGCGTCCGGCAGCCAGGTGTGCACAGGGAACAGGCCGACCTTGGTCCCGTAGCCCAGCAGTGCCAGCAGGAACGCGAGCCGTACCGGGGTGGCCGGCAGGTGCGGGCCGGCCGCGATGAGCGGCTCGATGGCCAGGTCGTAGTGCTCGCCCAGCACCTGAGCGCCGGCGAAGTACGCGAACACGGTGGCCAGCAGGGCCAGGCCGAGCCCGGCGCTGGCGATCAGCACGTACTTCCAGGCGGCCTCGGCGGCTCCGTCGGTGTCCTCGATCGCGACCAGCAGGGCCGAGACGATCGTGGTGATCTCGACCGCGATCCACAGCAGGGCCAGGCTGCTCATCAGCGGCGCGGCCAGCATGGCCCAGGCGAACAGGTTCAGCCCGGCGTAGAGCCGGCGAGCGTAGCGGGGGTAGTGGGCCTGGCGTTCCGCGTAGCCCACCGTGTAGACGGCCACGACCGCGTACAGGAAGCCGGTGGCCAGCAGGAAGATCTCGCTGAGGGCGTCGACCCGCAGGTAGGACAGGTAGGTCAGGTTATGGTGGGCGACAGCCGGAAGCAGGGCCAGGACCAGGCCGAAGGAAGCGACGCCCGAGGTCACGGTGATGGCCGGGGCGATCCGCTTGGCGGGCAGGACGGCGCAGGCCACGGCGGCGGCCAGCGGGATGATGAGCAGCGCGAGCACGACCGCGATCATGCGCTCACCCCCGCAGCCTGGTCAGATCGGCCGTGGACAGCGACTCGGCCTTCGTGTGGTGTGCGCGGATCAGCATGCCGAACACCACCACGGCCACCAGCAGGTCGAACAGGAACGCGGTCTCCAGGATCAGCGGCAGCCCGGACGCCACCACCAGCGCCGCCAGCGAGATCGCGTTCTCCAGGGTGAAGAACCCGATGGCCTGGGACGCGACGTCCCGGCGGATGATCATCAGGCCGAACGCGACGAGCACCATCGCCGCCGCAAGGGCCAGCGCCAGCGTCGGGGCGGCGGGGTTGCGGATCCCGAGCGCGCCGAAGCAGAAGAACCCGATGGCGGCCAGCACAATGCTGGCCAGCACGGCGCTGGCCGGGCTGAGCGTGTGGCTGCCTGCCACGCCGGCCGGCTCTTCCTCGTCCGGGACGGCACGGCCGAGCAGCCGCCGCATGACCAGCGGGACCGCCACCACCTTGAGCCCGGCGGACAGCGCGGCCAGCGCGTACAGGTCCGGCAGGTTCCGGTCGGCGGCGATGACGATGGCCAGTACCGACAGCAGCGCGGACTGCGCCATGTACAGCCGGATCTGGTCCCGGGCCAGCGCCTGGCGCAGCATGCCGAACTCCAGCAGCAGCATGACCGCCGCGATGACGTTGGCCACGCCCTCGTAGACACCAGGCGCTTGCACCGGGTCCATTACCCGCCCCCTAGGTAGAGCGTGAACACGCCGAGTACGGCGATCAGGAACGCGGCCGAGACGTACTCGGTGATCTTGAACAGGCGGAGCTTGGCGAAGGAGTTGTCGATCACGGCCACCGCGCAGCCGACCGCGCAGGCCTTGGCCAGCAGCGCCGCGATGGCCAGGATGACCGCGCCGACCTGCTGGGTGGAGGCCAGGCCCCACGGCGCGAGGAACACGTTGGCCAGGATGGTGTACAGGATCAGCTGCTTCAGCTCGCTGCCCCACTTCAGCAGCGCGAAGTACGGACCCGAGTGCTCGAAGGCCCGGGCTTCCTCGATCATCCCGAACTCGTTCGTGCCGGTGTGCGTCTCCACCGGGATCCGGCCGGTCTCGTGCAGGATCACCATGAACAGCGCGGCCGCGGCCAGCAGATGGCCCGGCCGGATCACCTGCCCGGCGCTGGACCGGACCGTGGCGGCCAGCGCGTACGGCAGGTCGGTGCCGGTCAGCAGGGCCACGGTGAACACCACGAACAGCACCACGGGTTCGGTGATGGCCGAGAACGTCTTGGCCCGGCTCGAGCCGAGCTGGGCGTACGGGTCGCGGGTCTCCAGCGCGGCGGTGGCGATGACGAAGCTGGCCAGCGACAGCAGGAACCCGCCGCCCAGGATGTCGCCCATGTACCCCAGCGGCAGCCCGTACGTGGTCAGCACCGGGATCAGCAGCGGGATGGTCAGGTAGGCGGCCACCGCGATCAGCGGCGCGGCCAGGAAGAACCAGCTCGCGCCCTCCGGGGCCAGCGCCTCCTTGCGGAACAGCTTGGCCAGGTCGTAATACGGCTGGAGCACCCGTGGCCCGCGGCGGCCCTGCAACCGCGCCTCGACCCTGGCGATCACGCCGGTCACGCCGGGCGCGCCGAGCGCGACGGTCAGGACCTGCAGCAGCTGGATGACCGGTACCGGGAGGGCCGCGCTCACCGCGCAGCCCCGGGATCATCGCCGGGCAACCCCAGCATGTCGTCCACGGCGAGGCCTCCCACCCTGATGTAACTCATCGGATAGAGGCCATCAGCGCGACATCGCGCGGTTCGAGGCGAGCCCCATCGCCAGGACGCCATTTTGCCCAGGTTAGTCTCTGGCCGCAAATCCGTCGCCGCGCCGGCACACAGCCAGTAGGTTCCCGGTTGCCGTGAGCGGCTCCGCGGCCGGTACCCAGATGGGTGGGTGGGCGGGGACCGCGTACCCGGCGGTCGCGAGCGCACGGAGTACGTCCGCTCCCGGGGCCACCGCCTGGGCAGGCGGCATGGGCGACGGGAATGGTTTCCCGGAGCGAAACGAAACCCCGTGAGGTGGCGTCCGGGATCCGTCGGCCGATCTGATACGGTTGAGTAGCGCGATGAGGCTCGCGTAGGCCCGCTATATCCGTGTCACGGGCCAATGGCCTCTACCCCTATCGGTGTCAGTTATGCCGGGCATGCAGGTGGAGGCCCTTTATGCTGCGCCGTGTTCGGCGCGGATCTTCGCAAGCACCCATGCTCGGCATGCCGAGCAGCCTCAGGTACCCGACCGGGTGGGTATCCCACAAGGCCCGGGCGAGCAGACCATGTCGGAACCAAGCGACGTGGCAGTCATGACGGACCCTCCGGCCCGATCGAAAGGAAGTGGAGCGGCCCGGACCTGGCCCGCGAGGTGACCGCCCGCTGCGGCATCGCGGCCTCGGCATCCACCATCGGCCGGTGGCCGGCCCGCCGGGTCCTCGTGCACGCTGATCGTGAGCACCCGCGGGTCGTTGAAGAAGGCGTCCTGCACCCCGTCCCCGTGGTGCGCGTCGATATCGACGTAGGCCGCCCGGTCAGCACCCGCGGCCAGCAGCCAGCTGATCGCGATCGCCGGGTCGTTACGGGTGACCCGGTGGACCAGGCCATCCTGGCAACCCGGAAGGCGGTCTTCCCCGAGCACGGGCTGATGCCGGAGCTCTAGGAGCTGCTGAAAAGTCCTGTGCCGACCTCGCGCGGCGGGGTAGATCAGGATGGTCTCGCCGATGCCGGCCAGCTAGGCTAGCAGCTCGCGGACGGCTGCCCGCACACCTGCTCGATCAGGCCGAGCGTCGGGGCTGGGCTGCCCCTGGCCGCGGCAGTGCTGGCGCCGTATGTGGCGGTGCTCGGGATGCGCCGGGCCCGGATAGAGGGGCTGCGGCTGCCGGGCGCCGCCGGAGACGGCCTGGGAGCCCTCCCGGCAGGCGGGGGTGGCCGTTGGGGCGCGGGCGGCCGCGGGGTTCGGGCCCGCCCGCGCGGTTCCGCTGGCAGTGGCCTACTTGACCGGGGGAGGGCCGAACGGGAGAATCTTGCGGCCGAAGGTGGACTCGATGATGTCGCCGGCCGCGTGGTACCACCCGAGCACGGCGAAGACGAGGACCACCCAGCCGCCGGCCTTGGTCGCGTTGCCGATGCCGGCGCCGGCGCCGACCGACAGCAGCACCAGGGCGACGACGATCAGCCAGATGATCACCGACAGCACTAGGTCCTCGCGCAGCGACGCGATCGCGAGATAGAAGCTGATCACCGCGAACACGGCCAGGAACAGGCTCGTCGCGGAGCCGAGCTGAGCGGCCGGCACGCTGGACGCGTACAGCGTATTGAACGCGCCGAGCATCACCCAGAACGGCCCGTAGGTGCCGAATACCGCTCCGGCGAACAGGTTGCCGCGCAAGAACATCATGATCGCGACGATGATCTGCACCAGGCCGCCGAAGAAGAACGTCGCGGGCAGCACGATGGGGAGCCCCTTGGCGTTCAGCAGGTTGGCCTGGAACATGCCAAGCATGAACGAGGTGGTGGAGAATGCTGTCACCGCCCACGGCGCTGGGTTGGCCATTCCCGTCGGGGCGGGCGGGACCTGCTGGTCTGGCCCGGCGTGCTGTCCGATAGCACCTGATGTCGTCATTTCGCATCACTCCTGTTCTGTCCCTGGCCGGCCACGGCGGCCGGCGGGTCTGCGGTGCGGATCGCCGGTGCGGTCCGCGGGTGTGTGCGGGCTTACGCGGGAGGGCTCCGGCGCCGCCTTCAGGTCGGCGCGCCAGCGGCGCAGGAAGGGAGTCCGCCCGCCGGGGTGGCGCAGCGGGATGCCGGCCCGGCGCATGAACCCGCGGACGGTCATGGCCGGCTGGCCGGTGAGCAGCTCGATGTGGCTCAGCGCGGCGCCGCAGCCCCAGTACAGGTCCTTGACCAGCGGGGTGGTCAGCGGCACCGGGTCGGGGAACCGCTCCCAGATGGGGGCGCCGGGCGGCACCCGCGGGATGCCGCGGGCGTCCAGCACCGCGGCGATCAGCGGGTCGGCGTACAGCGCCCGGACCAACTCGATCTCTTCCGGCCCCTGCACCGGGACGGCCCCGCCGGCCCGGACGGGGACGCCCAGGGCGTGCGCGCTGCGCAGCACGGTGGCACGGGAGGTGCCCAGCCGCCGACCGACCTCATCAGCGGTCATGCCCAGCCGGATGTACAGGTCGTCCAGGACCTCGGCCGGCACCGTCTGCCTGTCTTCCCGGTTCCACCCGCCACCGGTGCGGACGGCGACGCCGTAGCGGCGCAGCCGGTCCCGGACGGTGCGTTCGGGCATCCCGGTGATCGCGGCGATCTGCGGTGAGCCGAGCCTTCCCGCCTCGTACAACTCCGCCAGGACCCGCGGCAGGCCGGGCGGGTCATCGCGGCGCAGCGGCCGCAGGCGGCCCGCGCCGCGGGGCCGCAGCGGCACCCCGGACTTCCGCAGCATCCGGGTCACCCGCTGCCGGTCCAGCCCGGTGATCTCGCCGATCGCGTAGGTCGACAGCCCCCGGCACAGGTACAGGTGAGCCAGCCGGGCCGGGTCCGGCCCATCCCCGGCAGGCGCGGCGTCCTGGCCGACGCGGCAGTACCGGCATGACGGCCTGCCGCCACGGAGGATACCGGCCGCGCCAAGGGCACGGTCGAGCGCGGACATACGGCCTCCCGCCCGCATCAGGCAGGGACCGTTGGCGGTGACCGCGATTGACGGCGAGCCCCTCCGCCGTACCTACCCTGAGCATAGATCCGGCTTCCCGGCCGGTAAAGCATGCCCGCGACGCGCCTGTTCCCGCGCCGGTCCGGCAGCCGCCGGACAGGCCAGGCGTGGCCTGGGGCCGGCGCCCGTACACGCCCTTGTGCGTACCGGCACCGGGAGGCGGGGTGGCCAGGCCGCGGGTGCAGGCCCTGCCGGAGCCCCGTCCGCGCGGCAGCACCGTTCAGCCAGGCCGCGGTGATCGGGCAGGAAACTGACGGGCAGGAGTGAGGTCGGCTTACCATCACCGGGCGAGGCAGTCAGCTCCTGGTGCACTATGACGCGGCAGTCGGCGTGCCCGCCGATGGCTGGCTCAGGCGCTCGGCGGCTACGACGACCATACCCGCGCCGATTCCTGATCCGTCCGCAGTTGGGTGAGCGGGGGCAGGCCGGCCAGCCGGCGCAGCGCATCCAGGTGCGCACGAGATTCCTCCGCGGTTACCAGCCCGCTCCGGTAGGCCTCGCGTTCGAGCGCGAACGCGCGCATGTCCTCGCTGTCGCGGCGCAGCGTGGCCGCGAGCGCGTGCAGCAGCGCCCGCGCTTCCCCGGGTTCCACGCCCGCGGACAGCGCCAGGGCCAGGTGCCGCAGGCACAGCGCGGCGCCGGCGGACGGGACCTGCGAGATAAGGTCGGCTATCGCCGTGCGCTCGCGGTCGGCCAGCACCGCGCACACCGGGCATTTTCCCGGTTCGGTGGTAAGGGCGGCAACGCCGCGGGCCAGGTCCGCGGCAGCGGAGTCCTGCCCGCACAGCGACTCCAGCGCATCCGCCACCGAGGCGGCCAGTTTCGCGTACCCGGCGGAGATGCCCAGAGGGGACGCGACAGCGGCGTACTGCCAGGTGTGCGGCGGGCAGAGCCCGCGGCCCAGCGAGTGCCGTTCCTACTCCTCCTCGCGGATCTGCTGCCCGGCCCGGGCGGCGCTGGCCTGTGCGACGCACCCGGCCACCTGGGCCAGTGGCACCTCAGCGCCCAGGCCTGAGGCCCGGCGGCGCACGATCGCCCTCGGGCGGGTGCCGTACCGGACCCTCGTGATCACCGACGTCATCGGCAGCGCCCCCATCGGCAGGTAAGGGCCGCCGAGCAGCGCATTCATCAGCGTGGTCTTGCCCCGGCTGAACTGGCCTACCACAGCGAGCTGGAACGTATCGGCGGCCAGCCGCGACAGCAGGTCCCTGGCCCGGTTCTCGGCCTGCTCATCCCCGGACCTCCGCGCCGGGTGCAGCGCCACCCGGATCATGTCGCCGAGTTCAAGGCGGCGATCAGCGTAGATCCTCAGCTCATCCATCTCTCCTCCCGCCGAGAAACGAGCGGCTCAGTCTCCTGTCTGCGGGACCGCGGGACGAGTGCGGGTGCGGGCCATCAGGATGAGCGGGATCGCGGCCAGCTCACTGGCCATGCAGAACGCGACAAGGCCGGCCAGCGACACGCTGACTAGGACCCCGATCACGATGCTGCCGACCACCCAGGCCGTGCCGTAGATGCCGGTGAACAGGCCGTAGGCGAAGGCCCGCCGGTCCGGGGACACCATGGGCGCGACCGCCGCCGGGATGAGCGACTCCTGTACCCCCATGCCCAGGCCCCACAGCGACACCCCGACCAGGATGGCCCAGAACCCGCCCAGGAACGCCAGCGGAGCGTACAGCGCGGCGATCACGGTCAGCGGGATCAGCACGCCGATCCCGGCGCGGTCGAACACCCAGCCCAGGATCAGCGAGCCGACTCCGCTGACGGCCATCGCGACCGCGTAGAATACCGGCGTGAGCGTGGCAGACACGGTCCCCGTGTGCTGGAAGTGGTAGGCGATCAGCGGGAAGTCGGCGAACCCCGCGGCGGCCAGCGCGGCTCCGCCCAGGTAGATCCAGAACACGCGCGGCAGCCCGTCCCCGGCCGCCGGAGCGGGTCCGGCGGCCAGCTCCTGCGGGCGGGGGTACAGTACCCGGGCGACGCCGAGCAGGGACAGCATGATCACGGCCGGGATGGCCAGCGAAGCGAACGCGACCTTGTAGTCGTGATGGCTCACCGCGAGTACCAGGGCGATCAGCAGCGGGCCGAACAGCGCCCCGAACTGGTCCAGCGCCTCGTGCACCCCGAACGCCCACCCGTACCCGATGTCCTTAGCCGCGTGGGAGAGCATCGTGTCCCGGGGCGGGTTGCGGATGCCCTTGCCGATCCGTTCGGCGATGATCAGGACCGCGGCGACCTGCCAGTTCCCGGCCAGCGCGAGCAGGGGCACGACCGACATCTGCAGGAAGTAACCGCCGATCGTGATCGGCCAGTACCGGCCGGTCCGGTCGGCGCGCCGGCCGGAGAACAGCCGGATGTTGTAGCCGAGGAACTCCCCGGCCCCGCTGATCACGCTGATCGTGAACGCGCCCGCCCCGAGCAGCCCGAGATACGGGCCGGTGATGCTGCGGGATGCCTCGTAGGTGAAGTCGGCGAAAAAGCTCATGATCCCGACCATGAGCACGAACTTCAGCGCCGGGGACGCGTTCGTCGCAGCCCGCTGGGCACGGGTCAGGCCTGATAGCATGCGGCTCCTCCTGGCTCGGCGGCCAGGGACCGTCAGCGGGCCGTTTCCGGGCCGCGATTACTGGGTGAGCCCCATCACCCCGTCTGCATCTATTGTGTCAGAGTCCGGTGCTGCGCCGGGCGTGAGCCCTGGCCGCGCGATACGGTGAGTAGGAGGTGGAGGGGCGGCCGCCCTCGCGGAGATGCCGTCGGCGGTCCCTGCCATGACCAGGCACCATGTGATGCTCCGCGGCCAAGGACCCGGCGGAACTCCCAGCCCAGCCGGGCGCACGCCGCCACCGTCACCTGCACGACCAGGTGGATCCAGGCGCCGTGTCATAAGATGATGCTGGTGGCCTCGCTCCACCCGGCGGTGGACCTCGCCGCGTCTGCAAGGCACTGAGCCTGCAGATCTGCCAGCTGGCCGATGGGTCCTGCTCTCGGGTAAGGAGGCAGGGCCGCATGACGGCACCGGTATCAAGGCCCGGGTCGCACGCCGTGCGACCCGGGCGCCTGTGGTGGATGCCTGTCGGCGGCAGCGCATGGCGCTGATGGCACGCCGGCGGCTGGCCGGCGCGCCGCCGCGTTCGCGGCGCTGGCGGTTCTCGCGACGCCCAGGAAACTAGCCGCAGCCTGGAACCGGCCAGCGCAAGCCCTGAACCGCTGACCCGACCCGCGGCACGACACAACTCCGCCGCCAGACGCATGAAAGGGATACTCGATGGACCAGAAAGCGGGCGCCGACGTGCGCTGCTCAGTGGTTGTATTCCGCGGCCCCGAGGTCCTCCTTGTGGGCAGGGTCCGCGAGGGTGACAACGACTGGGTGCTGCCCGGCGGGACGCCGCGGCCGGGCGAGAGCATGGCGGCCTGCGCGCGACGGGAGACGCTGGAGGAGACCGGGCTGGCCGTGGAGCCTAACCGGATCGCCTTCGTCCTGGAAACCTGCGGGCCGCGATCCGGCCCGCACACCCTGGACCTCGTCTTCCTCGCATCTTTGTCGTTTCCTGGACAGGAGCCGCGATCCCCCGAGCCGGGCCTTAGCGCCAGATTCGTTCCCCTTGGCCTGCTACAGCAGCTCAATCTGCGGCCGCCGATCGCGGGGCATCTGCGAGGCCTGCACCCCCGTCGCACCATGGGCACCGCGGCCTACCTGGGAAACCTGTGGCGTCCTCACCAGTTTGACGATTCGCTACTCGAATTCTCCGAGGACAGGACCGCGCACCAGATGCCGTGAGCGGCGGAAGCAGGTGATCGTGTTTCCGCTCTGATAGAAGCCCACGGTCTACACGTCGGAGGCGGTCGGGCACGAGGGCCGGTTGCGTCACCGCGCCCTCGTGCGTCGGCTCCGTTCGGCCAGGATCAGGGCGCCACGTAGCGGTAGATGATCTGCTGTAGATGATGTCAGGTGCGGGCATGAGCAGGTGCTGCTGGCGGGCGCAAGGCCCAGGCGTCGGCGAGTTCCTGGCTGAGGGAATGCGCGGCGCCAGCAGGCTGGCGAGCCGTCCGGCCGTCGTGTCGGGCGTCTTCGTGCGCCTGGCTGCTCGATGAGGACTAGATCCTTGCTCACCGGGGAGCATCGGTCAGCCGTAGCCGATGTGCCGCAGCTCAGGGGACAGCAGGTCCGCGATCCTGCTGCACGGCCAGGCGGAGCGCCGCCGCTCGGTCTGCTCAGGGGTTTCCTCCATCACCGCGTAGTAGTCGTCCGGCCCGTCCCAGCGCGGACATTGGTGATACAGCGGACACGGGCTGCGCAGAGGCTTCCCCGTCGCCTGGCATGCCGGGCGCTTACCGGACCGGAACGCCGTCAGCGCCCGCCACAGCAGCAGGACCTCGTTCTCGCTCACCTTGGCCACAGCGGCCTCCCACGCCGTCCAGGCAGATCCCTGCCGCAGGGCGGCCGCTGGACTGGCGGCCCCTCGGCGGCGGTGAACGCGGCCGGATCCTGCTAGTCTTCGGCGCGATGGAGGTCACGCCGGCCATCGGCCCGCGCTGGCTACCAGCCAGGTCCGTCTCACGGAATCGCGTGCTCAGCCCCAGCTGCCGTGGTCCATCCGGACGCCGGTGCTGCTGATGATGTCCGTCATCTCTGCAGCGGTGAAGGCCCGCAGCATGCGGGTCCGGACGTTACCGGCGGAGCCGAGCCGGAGAAAGGCCGCAAACGCTTTCTCGTCGCGGGCGAATTCGGAGATCTGGACCAAGTCGTACTCGCCGACGGTCCACAGCGACTCGCGGACCTTGCCGCCGGAGCCCTGGACGAACCGGGAGAACTCCTCGGCGCGGCGGATGGTGTCGGGAAAGGTCTTGACGCCCTGCTCGGTCCAGTTGACCAGGGAAACGTAGGTGGGCATATCGCCTCCTGAGGTCTGTATTTCGGAGCCGATTGCGTCCCGCGCACCGGCGGGTCAACGGCACGGTGGTTGCGGACGGCCGGCATGCAGGCAGAAATGCGGGGCGTCCTCGCGACACGCCAGGCGCGGGCGGAATGCCGGGCCAGCAGGGCCCGCCACGGCGGCACCTCGTTCTCGCTGACCTTGGCCACATGGATTTCCCGCCGTCGGCGCAACCTTGGCAGGGACCGTTGGCGGTATCTCCGCGGATCTGGCGGGCCCCTCCGCCTCTGCCCATAGTATCGCGGCGGTCAGGCAATCGGCTCGTTCCCGCCCGCGTGATCTTCGTCGGCCTGGTGCTGCTGTCGATCGGCGCCGACGCCAGCATCGGCAACGTCACCAAGGCCGGCGGCTGGGTGGTCCTCGTCTTCGCCGTACTCGCGTGGTCCCGCGGCCGGCGACATCATCGAGTCCACCTTCGGCCGGAAGGTCCTCCCGTTCGGTCCCCTGCCGGTCAGGTGACCGGGACGCCGGGTCCGGCGCCGGGCTGTGCGCGGTCCCGGCTGGACTCGGCGTGCCGCCCGGCCGTATCGTCAGGTAGTGGCGCGTGCCACCCGGTGATGGATCCCGCCGGGACCGTGCCCGCGGTTGCGGCGCGCTCGCTTGCCATATGGCCGATGGGTCCTGCTGACCCAGCTTGTGGATAGGCAGGAAGGCCATGCATGGTGGTGGCGACCGGATGATCCGGGCTGCTGGCGGGGTGTTGTGGAGACCGTCGGCCAGCGGGGCCCTCGAGGTGGCGCTGGTGCACCGGCCGGAATACGAAGACTGGTCGCTGCCGAAGGGCAAGCTCCGCCGCGGCGAGCATCCGCTGGTCACCGCGTGCCGGGAAGTGGCCGAGGAAACCGGGGTCCGGGCGATTGCCGGGAAGCGGCTGGAGGTTGAGCACTACAGCACGGCCCGCGGACCCAAGGCCGTAGAGTACTGGGCGATGCACGGGCCAGACGCCCCCTTCAGGTCGACGCGGGAAGTGGACCACCTGGCGTGGGCGTCGGTGGCGGACACCCGGCGGCTTGACTACCAGGGCGACGCCTATGCGATCGACGCGCTGGAGGCACTAGCCGACAGCGTCCGCTGCGGCTCTGCGGTCCTGCTTGTGCGCAACGCCCGCGCCGTGCCCGCCGGGCGATGGCACGGCGCCGGGGGTCACCGCCTGCTGGACATCCTGGGACGGGAACAGGCGGAGAGCTTGCGCCGGACGCTGCCGGCCTTCGGGCCGTCCCGGCTGCTTTCGGCATCCGAGGTCCGGTTCGTGGACACCATGCGACCGCTGGGCGCGGAGCTCGGGCTGGCGGTCGAAATCGAGCCGGCGTTCGGCGAAGAGGAATATGCCGTACGTCCCAGGCGCGGCATGACCCGGGTCCTTGAACTCGCGGCCGCCGGCGGTACTTCCGCCGTGTGCGCACCCGGTGCTGTGATCCGGCACCTGCTCGCCGGCCTCGCCGAGGACGCGGGCCTAGACGTGAGGGAATATCCGGCGGTAAAGGGCAGCGTGTGGGCGTTGTTCTTTTCCGGTGCCCGGCTCGCCGCGGCGGACTACTACCCGGCTCTCACCAGCCCGCGACCCTGATACGGCGGACGGCACGGGCCGGAAGGTGGTGTTGCTGCGGCATCCGGAAGGTGGTGTTGCTGCGGCACGCCGAGCCGACCTGGCCCGATGTGCCAGACCGCGACCGGCCGCTGGCTGCCGTGACCGGCGAGGCGGGGGCGCGTGGATCTTGTAGATCACGTGCAAGCCGTCGACGACGGCGGGCTTGCGCCCGTCGGCTGGCATGGCCGGGGGAGGCGGTCCAGCCTGCCCGGGGCGTGTCCGGGGTCCGTCGGCCAGTCTGGTATCCTGTAATCACGCGATGAGGCTCGCGTAGCACCCGCGATATCCGTGTCACGGGCTGATGGCCTCTACCTGGTCGGCGTCATAGATGCCGCGCATGCAGGTGGAGGCATTTTTTATGTTGCGCTGCGTTCCCGCGCGGATCTCCGCAGCCGGGCATGCCCGGCCTGCCCATGACGCTGCCACCTATCTAGGCTCGGCAAGGCGCAGGAGGGACCAGCGATGAGCCTAAGCGCATGGGAGCAGCAGGCCCTGGACTCGATCAAGGACGGGCTCGCCGGATCTGACCCGGAACTGGCAGCGCTGCTATCTGCGTTCACCCGGCTGGTATCGGACGAGAAGATGCCGGACAGGGAAAAGATCCGGGTAGGCTCGCGACGGGCTCGCCGACCGCTCCGCCACGCCCGGTGGCGCTTCAGCTTGCGCAGGGTATGTCGGCGCCTGGGTCTCCAGCGGGCCGCGCTGCTGCTGTGGCTGCTGACAACTGCCGCGCTAATAGCGGTTGCGCTGACCCTCAACGCCGGCGGTCGTGGTACATGCACCGAAACGGCGGCAATGACCTGCGTCGCCCCGGCTTCCGAGTACAGCTCGGTTCCCGCCTCGCACGGCACAGCCACCGGCGAGGCATCTCAGCAACGAGCAGTCCGTACCCAGCCAGTTAGCCCACTGGTCCCCGCTGGATGAACCGATGGGACACGCGGACGCGCGGGTAGCCGCCCAGGTGCTGTTCCAGCCAGGCGGCACTGTCCGCCTCCAGGTGGCTGGTCGGATCGTCAAGCAGCAGCAGGTCCGGCCGGGACAGCAGCAGCCGGCACAGCGCCACCCGGTGCCGCTCCCCGCCGGACAGCATGGACACCTCCGCGCCCGGCGGCGGGCAGCGCAAAGCATCCATTGCCCGTTCGACCCGGCTGTCCAGGTCCCAGGCGTCCCGGCGGTCTAGTTGCTCTTGCAAACGGCCCATCTCTTCCAGCAGATCCTCGGAATAATCCACCGCCGTCTCGGCGGCGACCTGTCGTACCGCTCGACGAGGGCCCTGGTCTCGGCGACGCCCTCCTCGATGGTGCCGAGCACCGTCTTATTCTCATCGAGGTCGGGTTCTTGCGGCAAGATCCCGATGCTGCAGCCGGGCATGCGACGGACTTCGCCGACAGAGGGCTGCTCCAGCCCGGCCATCATCCGCAGCAGCGTGGACTTGCCCATTCCGTCCGGCCCGAGCACGTCGATCTTCGCGCCATATGGCAACCCCAGCGTGACATCGTCGAAGACGACCACGCCGTGATAAGACTTCCGGACATGACTCAAAGCCAGCACCTGTTTCATGTCCCGCATGCGCCTCCCTGCTCAGCAGGGACCGTTGGCACTGGCGCGTTTCTGGCGAGCCCCTCCGCCGTGCCCAGCGTAACCGATTAGCCTGGGCCGTCCGCGGGGATTCCGGCACTAGCCCTGATCTTTCATACGGGTGTAGCCGTGAATTTAACTGAGCGGCTTTGCTGTCACGGCCCGCTGTCGTAGCGGCTGCTCACTCACGGTACCTCCTTTCTATGACTTGACGGTCATCGGACCCGTGCCGGTGAACAGGACGTAGGCACCCTTCAGCGTGGTCGGCTGCGCATTGTTGGCCAGAGAACACTTGCCATTAAGCTCTGAATTGGCCTGGAACGTAACGACGACGACTCCGCTGCCGGAAGCGCTCTTGAACGATCCGGTTGACTGGCTCCCGGCCACCGTATAGTGAACAGTAGTGAGGTCCTGGGCCAGGCAGGTGCTAGGGTCCACGAACTTGCCACTCGTGGTATCGCTGGCAACCATGAGCACGAGGTTGCCCTTGCTTGTGACGAACGTCTTGGTCTGGCCCTTCTTTGGCCCGGACCCTCCCAGGCTGAACGAGCCGGTCGCAGGCACGACTCCGGTGTAGGTGAGCGAAAGCGTCGGGCTGTTCGCCTCCAGGACCTTCGCGTTGGTCACCTTCCCAGAGGTGAACGTCTCGCTGCCCGTCATTGTCGATGGCGTGGCCTTAGCGGCGGCGCTCGAACTGCTGGAACTGCTACAGCCAGCAGCAGCCAGCGCGAGTAGGGGAGCCGCTATGCATATTGCTGTTCTTCGTTTCATGTCCCGTTCCTAATCTGATGGGGTGTAGCTGAATGACCGGATGATCAGCGCGGCCTGAGCGTCAACGTTCTGGCCCCGCGCCCAGAGGTTCATGATGACTTGCTGCCGGACTTTGGAACGTTGACAGTGCCTATGGACTGGTTGCCGCCGAACTCCTGCGTGGAGCTGTACGTCTATCCCTGCGTCATCGTCAGGGTATAGTTCGGCGGACCCGACCTGTTGGTGACCAGATGTTCCGCGTGATGTACGTCGGCATCCAGATCATCTGGAGCGTCGTCACCGGGTTCCTGCCGCGATCGCTGTCCGCGAACCGCCGTCAGGGTGCGGTGATCGCGCCGTTGGTCTCGGGGACGACTTCGGTCGCCCCTTCATCGTCTAGGGATAATTGCTCGTCAGCCGAGCTTGCCGAGCCTCTTCGCCATGTCATCGGCGTTCATGATCGGGATGATGACCACATCTGTGTTCATTCCCTGAAAGAACGGCTCCGCGAATGGGACCATACCGGATAAGTCTGGCATGTCGAACACCATGAACGCTGTCCGCTTCCGCTTCGAAGCCGCCGAAGTACATCGCTTCTGGCTTCCACCGCTCAGCGGCACCTTGGATCAGCTTGCCGATGTTCCCGTCTTTGACGGCCTCGGTTACCGGATTCGACCGGCAGCGCGATTTTGGCCATGGCTCGCATGACTACCCTCCCCTGGGTGCGGCTGTGCCGGTTCGCCGCTTCCCCCCCTGCGCCTGGCTCAGTGAAGCGTGCCCTGGTCGGGCATCGACCGCTGATAGGCCATGAGCCCTTGCCCGGCAGCGCATATGTGGCTGGCAGTCTACGCCCGGCTACACGATCTGGACAGGGTGGCGGCGCCCCGGTGTTGTCGCAGTACGACAGCAGCGGATGATGGCCGGTCGGATAGCGGCGGGCGCATTGCTGCGCCCGCC